>Ga0209611_10005067_pt1 | contig 22307 bp, 13 predicted proteins | sample S1TSphgellanicum_3_FD_187693 | JGI IMG/M metagenome (GOLD analysis project Ga0209611, IMG submission 187693) | Host-associated microbial communities from peat moss isolated from Minnesota, USA - S1T2_Fc - Sphagnum magellanicum MG (SPAdes) (version 2) | ecosystem: Host-associated > Plants > Peat... | reverse complement strand
TAATTTTTAGATTCAAAAATAATAATTTAGAATTCAAATATCAGTTTTTAGATCAAATAAGTTTTTTGAATTTAAATAACAATTTTCAGAATTGAAATGTTAATTTTCATATTCAAATAAAAATATTCAAAATTGAAATGTCCATTTTTAGACTCAATTACTAATTTTCAGACTTGAAGTATTAATTTTGAGAATCCAAAATAATAATTTGGAATTTAAATTTCAGGTTCAAATCAAATGATTATTTAAAATTTAAATGAAAAAATTTCAGAGCTGAAATATAAATTTTCATATTCACATTGAAATATTCAAAAATAATATTTCCATTTTTATGATCAATTAATAATTTTCTGAATTGAAATACTAATTTTTGGATTTGAAAATATTAATTTAGAATTCAAAATCAATTTTTAGATCAAATAAGTGTTTTTGAATTGAAATTGAAAATATCATATTCAAATCAAAAATTTCAAATTCAAATAATGTTTTAAACAATTGGAATAATAATTTTCAGATTCAAATATCAAGTTTCAAATTATAATATATATTTTAGAAATTAAAATAATAGTTTCCATAATTGAAATATATCAATTTCTAGATTTGAATAAAAAATTCTTTGTTCAAATATTAATTTTGAGATTCATTATATGAACAATATACATATGTATGCATATTTTATATATATATATAATTTTAGTACATACATTAAAATACACCCCTATGTCATTGTAGAATACCTTTAAGATGCAACTAATTTGGTGACTATTGCGACTAATGGAACATATTAACCTATTAATGGATGAAAATAAATGTAAAATTGATGCAACCAATAGGATGAAATTTTCTAATAGTTGCACCGTAGTTGTGAAAATGACCAAAATAGTTGAAAGTTAGTCTTGTAGTTACAAATGTTCCCAAATCTAGTTGCAGATGATTACAAGTCGCATGTAGTCATAAATGGAATGATTACATTTTGGTTGATTTCTACTAGTGTAATTCTTCATCAACACCCAAGTAATTTATATCTCCCATTCATTTAACATTGTCTAATACCACATTACTAACTCCTTTTTACCCTAATTTCGTTAAGATTTATACCTCTATTATTTCTAAGTCAAAATGAATTTCTTTGTCGTGTTGTTTCATACAAGCTTCTACCTCTTACTATTGTACATTTCCTTCTTCTTAATGCTATTGAACTTAGATTCTTCATTTGCAGTAAAATCTCCTTCTCAAATTGCTAATGGTATGGTAATTTCTATGGTTACATTAATTTTCCTTGCAAATTGATGACTCCCACTACATTGTCTTCTAATTATTGGGGTTCTTCATCATATTCACCTTTACAAACAATAATTCAATCCCTAACTATATCTGTTAACTTTTTCACTTCTACAACCCCCTCCATCCCAATGTCACTAATTTTTTGATTTCCTACATTACTTTACTCTTCATTCAAGCTTATTATCTCTTCATCTAGTTCTTCTACAAGAATTACAATTAGATTTGGCCTCTACTCACTAGGTTTCTCAACACCCATTCCCCACAATTTCAATCACAATGCCCCATGCTTCAACAGACTTACCAATATCCCCTTCTTGAGGCATGGCTAACTTTGAATTGGTAAAATTTCATTATATATTCATATTACCTTATTATTATTTCCCTATGCAGGTTCGTTAAACATCATTAAATGGAAAAAACATTTTAGACCATAATTTAATTTTAAATTATGTAAGGTCTTCTCTTAAGCATGTTTTTTTTGCCAAGATTTTAGTTCCATTCTCTCAACTTCAAGGTTAATTTAATATGTGATGTTTTTACTCTGACACCAGCATTTTCTTTTAACCATCTAGGTACCAACTTAATTTTTAAAAAAAATAAATATGCACCTTTTTGTTTTGTCAATGCTTTTCAAGGACGCACTCCCAAGTCCCGAGTTGAACCCACTAGAAGGTCCCACTGTGTTTAGTTGTGAAAAGTTGGGACTTGAGGGGTGCTCCTGACTTCCAACACTAAAGAGGGGTAGAAGGGCGTGCTAGAAGTCTCGGTATTAGACTAGGAAAATGGACTAGAAGATCAAGCTTGAATTTTGCATCCAAAACCAACCACAAGAGGGTTAGTTAGCATTCGAGAACACCCTTGGGTGTTGGGACAAGCCACGAGCAACTTGGACTACTTGACTCACCACGGCCCGGACTCGGGGGAAGCCACCACCTTCCCCCATATAGTATTCTTTGCGTCTCACCGCGGAGACTACATCCGAATGGCTCTTTTTCCCAAGACTCCCAAGTTGGAGTCCCGAAACTGTCCCGGGTTGGAGTCCCGGGACTTTGGACAGCCATAGCTCCTCGCCCCAAACTTGGATTTGGACGAGCTTTCAACCAAAGTTGTAGCTCTCGTTGAGAGCTTTCCAACGCCGTGTCGCACTCCTTGAGGCAACGTCGGAAAGAGGTCGATTCCCGACTTTTAGTGGTCGGGAGTCAAATTGGCAGTTTGACTCCCGGCCCTTCTTTTGCCCATAACTTGGGCTGCAATGTCCAAATGGGCAATGCGAGGCCATTTTGGACATCTACGCTTCAAGAGCTTTCCATTGATATAAAGAATGCACCAAGGCAAAGAGATTTGACCTCTCAAATCGTCTTCTGAATTTTTGGGAGTCCCGGAGGACTCCATTTTCCCACTTTTTGGAGTGTGAGTTGCATCCTCACACTTAGCCCCAAAGTGGGGTTGCGACATTCATACTCCATCTTTTGATTATAATGTCAAAGTCCAAACACGGTATATTAGAAAAACATATATATATATATTTGGCATGCATTTGTCTATATAATCTTCAAATAAATCATCTTCTTCTATATTATTTGGATTTATTTCATTGTTAAACAACACTTTAGTGCATATTGGTTTCACAAGGCTTTGAAACATTATAGTATTGTTGAATTGCTAATTGTTTCCATCTCCAATCCAAAATATCTCTTTTTCTTATGCTTATGTTGATAAAGGTCTAAAGATAATCAATTTTTTCCTTCTTCAATGTCAACATGTAAATATCTTTTGGTTTGATGTAAGTATTTGAATAACTCCTTTCACCTTGCTAGCATTTGTTGGTTCAATATCACATATGATTTTGCCAACCATTGTTGCAAGCTTGGCATTAATTTTTGATTTGCTAACTTTCATGGGCTCCATGTTTTCCTTTGGCATGTCAATGTTGACATAAAGAGTTTGCATGCTAGCATATTGATCATCCATGGCTTGCACTTCATTAGGTGTTGCATTTTCTTGTGAAAAATTAACTAATTCCATTTTTTGTGCTCCCAAATCATCAACATGGGCTATGTTGTTGATGTTCTTTTTTCTTTTACATCCTCCAATTGCATATCCCCCTCTCGGAATGAAGGCAATTCCAAGTTGGGAATGGTCACTACTTTTTGAGGAACCTCTATTGTAAGCTCATCATGAGTTTTCCACTTGTCAACCATTATTGTAGGCTTGGCATTCCTCCTTAATGGTATAGCTCCTAGTAACTCCTAGTAGCTCCATGTCTCTTGTTAACACATCTTTCATATTTGGCTCATTTTTGCCATATGACCAATTGATGTGCTCATTGGTTAAATTCATGGGTGCCTCCTCCTCAATCCCATTTGGTTGAAATGATAAATCATTGATTGATTCCAAACAAATATCATGTCTATGAACTTCCAATGACTTACACTTGAGTTCCATTCCTTGTAATTCTTTAATTACATCTTGATGAACCATCTTTTTCTTTTCTCATGGAGTTTGATGCCCTTGTGTAGGACTTACGTCTTTTTCTTTACATTCTCCTTCTAACTTCCTCACTCTTTGATTTTTGGTTGCTACACACACTTTCATCATTGGTTGATCTGAATCAACCTTAGTAAGATTCACTCCAAATTTAGGTTTTAACTTCATGGCATCTTCTTCTATGACTTACTTCCACATAGGACAATCTTTTTTGACCAACCCATCCTTTCGACAACAAAAACATTTCCAATCATAATGTTGCTTAAATCTTTTATCATGATTATCACCATGTTGGCTATATTTGTTGCCTTGGTTTTCATCTTTACCAACTTGATTATTTTGCCAACCTTGGCCTCCCTTTGTTTGATTATATTTTTGTTTGCCAAACCATCACTACAACAAAAGGTGTCCCTGTACATCAAGTGATTTCACTAGGTTTTGAGTGAATTCATTAGTTGTAATGAATAAGGACTAATGAAGAAGTAATAAATTCATCTAGTCTAGTGAATGGGGACTAATGAACTACACCCACATTTTGTAGTAGTGCATCTTTGGTTATTTGTCATCATGTAATTTTGTTGTCATCACGTAGGTACTTTTACCTATGCCACTTGAATTAGTACAATCTCCCCTTGTGGACATCTTCCACTCCTTGACATACTTGGACAATGATCACTATGGTGATCATTACACTTGCAAATATGGCACAACTTTTGTAGGAGTTTACATTCTTTAATATAATGACCTTCATTATAGCAATTTTGACAATATATTCCTCTTTAAAATGTTTCAAATTTCATTTTTCTTCTAAACCTCCTTGTCTTTTCGTAATTTTCATCATCATAATCAAATTCAAATTCATCACTATAAAAACCTTCATGGTGTCTAACCATTTGTCCCTTCCTTTTCATGGGCATTTCTTGTTCAATTACCATTGTTGAATTTACCACTTCAATTAAAGTTTTTTGTGACATACCAATAATTGCCACCTACAATTTTGTATGTAGGCTATTTTTAAATGTCTCCCTTAAATTAATATCATTTTTCTGTTGGGGGAGAATTTCACAAATTTGTAAAAATTGATCATAATAATCTTCCATAAATTCATATTTCTTTTGTTTTACATAACGTAAAGCAACAATTGTTTTGCCATCACTTCCAACTTCATTAAATCTTGAAACGAAAGCTTTTTGTACATCATCCTAGGTTAATGTTGGATTTGTTATTTCATAATGAGCAAACCAATTTATTGTTCTTCTTGATTTCAAAGTGTTAGGAAAATATTGAAGCTTATGGGCTTCAATATTTTCACCATTTGTCACACAAACCTTGGTGAATTGATGAAGGTGAGATATTGGGTCATCATTGTCATGAAACTTTGGTACTTGTATTTGTAATACATTCGGCACAATGGCTCCAACAAGGGGAATTACATTTAAATTTGGAATTGATTTATAATTTGTTTCCAAATTTAGTGGTTGAGTTGTTTTTGTAATTGAATTTTTTTGAAAGGCATCTGTGACCAAGTTTTGTGTTATTGGGTCTTTGCCATCACTAGCATCATTGGTTTTTGAATAAGGTGGATCGTGTAAATATGTCATCATCACCTTGTTTCCTTTGGGTGGAGGTTGGCATCGTTCTTTTGTCACCCAATGTTTTGATGACTAAATTGAATGGATTACATGTTCCAATGTTGTCATGCCAAGTTGGACAATTGGAAACAATCTTTCCTTATCTCTTCCTCTTAATGCGGTTGAATTTATTTGTTCCCTTTTTGCTTCATTGATAAATGAGTTAATCTTTTGACTCCTATTATTGCTTGTGTTGTTGACATTATTTCTTTTTTTTTTCCAAAGGTTGTAACATATAACATTTTGATGACAAACCAAATAAATTTGAATATTTCCATCTTTCACAATATTCAAAATTTGTATTTCCAAGTAACATGTTCTCCCTAGATTATTCCCATTGTTGCCTTTTTATGAATCTTTCAAGCAATTGTCTCCTTTATAATCCCAATACTTTCCAGATGTCAAATATATGTATGGATGTAACTTTCTACATTATTTCCTAGAATCCTCACTTAACAATTCATGATTTGGTAGAACTAAGGATTCAATAACAATTTTTGTAAAAGTTTAAATAGAGGTTGAAATTATTGATTCCCTTTCAATTTCATGACATAATTATCAAGCTTGAATAAAAATGACCATAATAAACCAAACTTTCCACTTTAAATTTATTTTTGCACCATTGATTGACCTCCCATGATATGTTTATCACTGCTTACAAAAACCATAAAATAACATAATGAACCCATCTTTATGTATGTTTAACACAATAAAATTAGTTTTTTTTCTTTTTTTATTATCCCAATATGGTCGCCAAATGTTAATGATATATTTTTACACCTAATTAAATCATACATGTGTAAAATGCATCAATTTTGGATTCTTGCCCTTCTCCATTGCTACAAATACCACATGCCCATAACAATAAAGGCATACAAATTATGTGTTAAACAAAATCTATTCAATAGTTATTTGGGTGGAACTTTACCCATACATGCAAATATATTTATCTTGAAATACACAATGTTGTGCTTACACACACAAATTCATACACACACACATACATATAAACACACCAAATGAACATGCACAAATGTTTCCTTTGTTTATTATTCCCAAAATAATGTAATGAATTGTTTTCATATTATATATATTGTGTAGAAAAACACATAAATTTTCGTGGCTTTCAAAGTTCTAATTTTGCATAGTTACACTATTTTCCACTACCCCTAATCTTTTCCTTGCTCTTGGGTGCAAATGAAATACAAGGAGCCAACATGATTAATTTATAAGAAAAAGAATGTATGTCCATTTTCCCAAAAAAAAAATTTCATATGAATGAATTTTGAAACAATTTTTTTTTGCAACTTTTTATAATAAATGCTTATAGTTGTCCAAGTACATGACATGTTTTTTTTTCATAAATTTTGAATAAATATGAATTTTTGAAAGTGTCTTGAATCCTTGTAAATTCATTATTTCATTTTTAAAAATGATAATAATTTCAAATCATAACGGGCATATTCACTAGGATACCATTTTTTTGCCACAAGGCTCAAGGACTTTGTTCTTGTTATTTTCCAAATACAAATTTAAATGGAATAAATTTAAGTGAGAGATATTGGATAAGTCAAATTATGATAATTTTCATGGTGGTGGTGGTTTTTCACATGCGTATGTAATTATGCATAAATATTTTTTTTAAAAACCAAAAATGTAAAAAATGAATACATAAGGTTTTATATACAACTTAACATGTTTCCTTGCATGAAAATTTCCTTCACATTTTGTTGGCACTTGGGGCCACAAATTTTAAGCCTAATGAATAGAAAAAATCAACCGAATGGGAAAAAAAAAGAATCATTTTGCTTGTAGCCCTTTTAGAATGGATTCTGTAATTTTCAAAAAAATTATATCTTACATTATTTAATCAAATGCATTATATGAACATTGCCAAACATAAATGTATGCATTATTTATCCATGAAAAAAATTTGAAATCAATTGCATTGTTTAATACATTCCTTTTGATTCCTTTAAGACAAAAATTACAATTAATACAAGGACTCAAATTGTTTAAGAGGACTCAAAAGAACATCAATATTATATCCAATTTATTTTTGGATTTTTTAATTAGATTAACATGACATCATTCTTGTAATAGTCATATACCAATCCACTATAATCATGAAATAATAAATGTAATAAAAATCCAAAATAATCCTTTGTAGTCATTTTTCTATTAGACCATCCCTTTTTATACCTTGATTATGAATATGCCTTAACCAAAAAAAAAATTAAACATTTTTATGTTCTCTTGTATAATAAACTACAAATTTTCTTAACATATCATGTACATTTTATTTAATTTATGTGTGGCAAAGGACTTTTGAAATTCTCAAACGTTGGATCAATTTTGAAAAGTTCTTTGATTTTTTAAAATTTTAGAATTCCACATATTTTGGGGTATGATTGTTTTTTCAATGTGGCTAATAGGTCTTTATCCTCTTAATTTTTTTCCCATCAAATGTGTTTTATTATATGAGTCCTTTTAATATTCCTTTGCAAAATTAACTCCTATCTAATGCCATAGGTGTTCACTTTCAAAGGTCCTAAATCAAAACTTAAACTTACAATTTCCTCAAATGGATTTTTGGTTTGAATTCCTTGACATTCATACGAATGAAAAAGTAGTAACGTACCATGATTGTCATGGCTTTAAATGGAAAAACATAAATATATATTTATCCAATTTTGACTATTTTTCATTGCGATCCAACACCCTTTTTGGCTCATTGGATTATGACTACACCCTTTCCTATTTATTTATTTTCTCCTTTCTACCTTCTTTCCTTCTTCTACTAGAGTTTCTTCTTCCACACCTAAGAAGCCCCTTCCATAGCCTTCCTAAAACTCCTTTATCCTTGCACCAATATGCCTTTTAGTAGTTCCATGAAATAGTTATGACCACCTAATCATCATGTCAACACAATCATACTATAAGTTATATTGACTCACTAAATTGTCATGACAAATTTAAGATATAACATTACTACTCTTGGCCATTCCTAGTGACTTCATGGGCTCTTCTCTACATGAATATTACTTTACTGTATGCCATAAACATTATTTCCTTAACATCATCTTCAATAGAATTGGGTGGTAAAAATTACTCATTACTCACCTCTTTCCTATGTGGAAGAGGTGTACTTGTGTGAGGTGAAGATGAGTGCTTTACTTTGTCCCCATGCTCCTTTGGCTTATTGCACACAAATGAGGAGGTAAGTTCGTAATCCTATTCCCCACTCACCCAAACAACAAACATTAGTCTAATATTTTGTCAAGTTCCTACTTCTAAATCTATCAAGTAATTATATTAGTCAACAACTGATAAAAGTCCAAGAAACTTGATATGAAAACCTTAAGATTCAAAAATAACCAAAACAAAAGCATCACTAGTGCAAGGACTAACATGCACTATAAAGTGCAAACCTGAACATTCATTGGACATCAAGCATGCCACTTACCATTCCCATGTTCCCTTCAAATTATGATTCATTAATGCCAACATATGCATTCATTACTTGTGAAATAGTTGCACCACCATGCATATTAACATTTTGTTTAATAATAAAAAAGATTTTAGACATAATGGATGACATATCCTTTTGGCCCTTCACAAGTTCATTAGTTGTCTTAAATTTTATCTCCTCATGGTTAACCTCCACAAATTCTAGAAATATACTTCAAGTTCATAAATATGCCCACTATTGTTTGATTTCAAGTGTCCAACAACATTTGTGTCATCCTCCTATAAACCAAACCAACCATCAAGCAAAGTTTTGGAAAATTTTGAAACCTTGTTTACGGGTACATGCAAGGTTGAGTGGCTCACTTTCATGATATAGTGATATTTTTTTCTTGGGCACCCTTTGTTCAAATGTGTATGGTAATTAATATATTTATATATATAATAATTGGTAATTGAAATTAGACCAACAACTTCATTATGAACACATCCATGTAGTTATTTTTATGAAAAAAAGTTCATTCATTAATAGTAATGGACTTTTAAAGTCCAAAAATAGGGATTGGTCAATTGGATTCAAAATTTTAAAATGCAAAAATTTGTATTGATTTCCATTCTGTGTTATATAATGATTCAATATAGGTTATAATATGAAATGAGAAACTCAAATGAAGAGTCCTTCCCATGAAAATTTTAGCCAAATGATAGTTATGGACTTTTAATGGTCAAAATTGAACCATATTTTCATAAGTCCATAAAAGGTTGCAATTTGAATTGTTTCTCAATTTTTTTCCCTCACAAAAGAATGTTTCCACAAATCTACATGGGGTGCTATTAATATGAACTCCTATCACTCCATGAAACATGTTTGACTAATAAAATTAAAATAGATTACAAGCTCATCATTGAGCCAATGTTGTTTTTGGATTTTTATGGAGTACAAAATTTGCCAATAATGAGACATTCAATCTTACACCCACCTTTACACATGGATCTTTAATAAAATTGATAATTCACCTATTGTAGTAAAATTAAGTACATGTCAAATCTAAAAGTGGTGATTTATGATTATAATTCCAAAATTCAAAATAGACCAAACATCTGAAACACATGTGATTCAATCAGAAGTCAATCAAACATTTTGGATAATACCTCCCTGTATGAATTAAACACTAGACCTACATATGAGATATTTAGCTTTTGGTAATCACAACCAAAACTAAGAAATTTTGTGTGCCATGTCAAGAAAATCATAGTCCCCCATAATACATACATTGAAAAACTAGAATTTTACATGATCTATGTAGCAGGAAAAGACAACAAATAGCCATGTTGTTCAACATTATGTGCATTTAAATTACAAGGCAAATAGGCTTTTTGACCTCATCATGATCCTCCACCTCTACTTTTTTGTTTTTTTCACATTTAGCTTGCAACTTTTACAATGTGAGGAGTCTACCCAACTCTTGCTCCTGCATTCCCACCAAATCCCATGACAATAAAATAAATTATGTCTTTTAGAACCAAGAAACCTATGATAACAAGTCCTAAATGACTATATGTATGATTTTAGTCATAAACTATTACTTCAGATCCTATGTGTAAAAATTTATAGTCACACATTAGTGGGGCATGTGAATAGTAGATGATGAAGTGGTAACAAGATAGGGGATGTTAGTTTTCATCACTTGTATTTCATCTATATGGCATCCATGATTAATGACAAAATGAAGTGGATGTCCAATTTGTCATTACAATGATTAAAAAATGACTATATAAGTCATTTGATATGAACATAGACAACCTTACCCCCACCCCCCACCTACCTATCACCTACCTACCTACCTATTTACCTACCCACCCACCCATCCGCCACCTACTTACCTACTACCCATTTACTTACCCACCAACCCACCCACCCACCCACCCACTCCCCACTTACTTTCCCACCAACCTACCCACCCACCTATCTACCCTCCCATGCACCCACCCACCTACTTACCTACTACCCTTTTACCTACCCACCAACCCACCACCTACCTACTTATTTCCACTTAACTACCCACCACCTACCTACTTACTACCCATTTACCTACCCACCAACCCACAACCTACCTATCTACTACCCACTTACCTACCCACCCATTTACCTACCCACCAACCCACCACCTACCTACCTACTACCCACTTACCCACCCACCAACCCACCACCTACCTACTACCCACTTACCTACCTACCTATTACCCACTCACCCACCCACCTACCCACCTACCCACCCACCCACCCATCCATTTACTTACCTACCCACTCACCAACCTACCTATTTTGTCAACCTACCTACTTACTTACCTAACTTTTATTTCCTATTTCCTTAACCTATCCATTTCCTACCTATCATCCAACCACTTGTTACCTACTTCATAGTCTTGTAGTGATATGAAATAAACATCTGAAATAAAAAACTTGACTAAAATTGAACACCTTTTGATATTGGAGTCCATTAGTAAGGGCTTGGTTTATCATTGTGAAGGTGAAGGGTTCAATTCCAAATACTTGCAATCTATGTGCATTCCTAAGGGGTTAGGGTAAGTAGGTTAAACTAAGGTAGTTACATAGTAGGTTACATAGGTTACGTAAATCAAGTTAGGTAAGTTAATTTACTACATATCTACCTACCTACCTACCTACCTATTAAAAAAACTTTGTGTCTACTAATCATATTTTAATCATTCATTATATGACACCTCAACATTATATATAGTTTGTCTTCTATGATTTGTTGTTAATGACTATACTATGAAAAGTGCCATGTCAAACATTAAATGACTACTTGTTTTTTGTTACTTGTCCAATACAACTAAGGGCCTTTAATCATATAATGTCCAGTATGACTACAAAATTAGTCATATATGGAATCACAGATTTAAGAATTTCTTCTAATGTGAATTGGAAATCAAATGAAATAATTAAATTAAATTGAGACATTAGAAAGTGAGATAGACTTTTGGAATTTGACATTGTTACAAAATTATACTTACCATTCTCTCTTCAATACCAATGTCACATGCTCTTCCAACACAATTTGGATTTTTTTGCAAGCTTTGAATTCTGGCCATTCTGCCAACCCTTTCAATTGTTGTTTCTTAGTTCAATACTACACACAATGATTCCAATGTGCCTCACTACAATTATGAGGTTAACCGTCACCTTTCTCAAAAAAAAATTCAGCCACCCACACCTACTTTTAAACACAATGGCAACTTTCTCCTTCACATACTTAAATGCCAATGGGTGGTTAAAATAGTCAAATTGTTGGTCTAAGGCATCTTTAACTACTTCCAATTCTTTCGTTGGCTGCGAATATCATCAATTGTAGGATTCAACTTTATTACATAACCTCACAAGGTTGTTAACTAAGTGGTCCTACCATCACCTATGGGCCTCCCATACGCATTGCAATGCACAATTAGCATTGAATTTTTGCCTTTAGGAATTAGCTCAATCCTTAGCCTTAATTTTCATCACCTTATTTAAGGTTTTGTGCTTAGCTTTATGGATATTAATTTTATTTTGGGCCCTAATGACACCACCCCACTATCAAGTTGGGTAGAAGTAGTTCCACAGGGTAGTGAGGATGTTGTTTGCAAAACCTCTTTCATGCATTTGAAGGTGAGTTGAAAATGACCTTCTTACTCTTAATATTGTACTTTGCCAACTCATACCCTAACATATGTGGAATTGTAAAACTTCAAAAATTCAAAGAACTTTCCAAAATTTGATCCAAAATTTTAGAACTTCAAAAGTCATTTGCCTTACATAAATGGGATAAAATGTACATGATGTGATAAAAAAAGTTGTAGTTTATTATACAATAAAACATAAAAATGTAGAAAAGTAAAAATTGGTTATGGTTTGAAATTATTATCATTTTTAAAAACAAAACACTAAACTTATAAGGAATTAGGACAATTTAAAAAATTCATATCTATTATGATGAATAAAAAAGCATGTCATGTACTTGGATGATTATAAGCATTTATTATAACAAGTTGCAAAAAAATTGTTCCAAAATTCATTCACATGAAATTTTTTTTTGGGAAAACAAACATGTATTCTTTTTATAGTAATCCCATTGGCTCATTGTATCCCATTTGCACCCTAATAGGTAGTAAGTAGGATAGGTACTAGGTAGGTTAATTAATTTGTTGTGTGAATATGTGATCATGTTTTCATATGAATGAATGAATTAATTAGATTAAGTACTTAATCAATTAATTAGATAGGCTAAGTGGTATGTAATATGTAGGATAGGCATTAATAGGTAGTAGATAGGTAAATTATAAGTTAAGTAAGAAGTATTTTATTTTGTGGATATGTCGTAGTGTTTTTGTATTATTTGATTAATTAATTAGTTATGTTAAACAATTCATTTATTAAATGTAGGCTAGGTAATTATTTTATTAAATAGGTTAAGTAATAAATATAAATATGTAACCTAGGTAGTACATGTAATAAATAGGATAGGCATTAGTAGGTAGTAGGTAGGTAGGTTATAAGTTGAGCAAGAGGTATTTTATTTTGTGGATGTCTTAGTGTTTTTGTATTAATTGTTTAATTAATTAACTATGTCAAATTCTTATTTTATTAAATGTAGGCTAGGTAGTATATAGTAAGTATGTAGCCTAGGTAGTATGTGATAAGTAGGATAGGTAATAAATAGTAAGTATGTAATTAAGGTAATATTAGTAAGTAAGATAGGTAGTAAAATATAATTAAGGAAAATAGTAAATATTCTATTGTGTGTATATATGATAATGTTTTTTTATGGTACAAAGGATGTGATAATGTTGTTGTGTTATAATGTTTCCCTTTCATTAGAATTTATCCCACATCGTTTGTTTACAACTTCAAACATGTAAAGTGTATAAGTAGGTAAAAGAATGGACTAAATTCATGGTATGCATTATAAACATAGTGCATGTGCCATTTGGGATGCGCCAATCAAAAGGCTTGTCCCCAATAAAATAAATAGGATCCTACCTACCTATTTACAATAGAAGAAAAACATGTGTTTTCGAATACTCTTTGTGACTAAATTTTAGTCGCAAGAAACATTTTGCAACTAAAATCCTTTTAGTCGCCTAAAACAAGTCACATGTGATAAATTAATCGTAAATGACAAAGAGTATTGTATGAAAAAAAAAATCAACAAATACATTTCATCCTTTGACTCCATTGTATACGTATTATCACATGCGATTAAGATGCAACTATTTTCGTCACAATAAAATGCAAATCATGTGCTACCACATGTCTTAATATATAATTATTTAAATGATGATTATGAAATAATCTAAGATATTCAATTCAAATACTTGGATGATTTTATATTATGACACATGGCCCAATGCAAATATGCCACGTTATCAAAAAAATATTAATTTAATAAAAATATTAATATTAGGTTGGTAGGTACCTAAGTAAGTACATAAATAGGTGCCTACAATCCTAACCTACATACCTACCTACCTACCTACCTAATTATTTAAGTAAAAAAGTAAGTAGGTAGGTTTTACCTTCCTAGGCTAAATAACTACTCATATAGGTAAGTACTTAGGTAGGTAGGTACATAGGCCGACCTAGATGGGTAGGTCAAACTAGATACTTACTTAGCTAAATAGGTAAGTAGGTTGGAGAGGTAAGTACTTTAGAATTGTGCATTATTTGTTTTTTTTGTTTTGGGTTGAGCCTTTTTATTAGTTCATCCCATGTGCATAAATTTCTTAATGTGAAATTGGATGTCCACACCCCTATTGTTTATATAATGTTTAAAATAGGAATGAAAAACAAACAATATGGGATAAGTTCTGAAGTTGTAACTTCTTTACAAACTAAGTTGTAATTCCAAAACTTTCTTCATGCCTTACTTTCTTAGTTTTTATATTTTTAAAGAATTCAAGTACTAGATAATTAGATGATCATTTAATTAATAATGATGAAATTTACATATATTTAAATTATAAACTATACATTACAAATATTCAATATTCATTATCAATTACTTAAATAAATAATAATTTCTTAGTATTTAACAAACTAGCTATCTAGTTATTCACAAATTATTTATGCATAATTTATAAATAATCAAATATTTTAAAATATTTTATCAATTTTTTGAATTTAATCGAATTATATATAATATAATTAATGTGAAAAAATTTAATGATTATAATTCAAAATTAAATATTTAAAATATTTATTCTAAAATTATAAATAATGAATGAACAATTGTTATTAAAAAGTAAATTCTTACACGAAATTTTTAAAAATTATTATTCAACTAATTACATTACTTACTGTATAATAACCTTTATTGTTGTAAAAATTATTATAGGTCAACTAATTTTTTTCTCTTGGTAATTATTAACTATAAATACAATAATTTGTTAAACATAACACTAATTTTCATAATTATTGTAAAATTACTATAAAATATTTATCATAGATGATTAATCATAAAATTTTTGAAGATGATATTATTATATAATAATTTAAGAAATTAAAATCAGTAAAATAATTATTTTAACTCCACTATAATTTTTTCAAATTTTTAATTCAGGTTTGAAGTTATAAATTAAAGAGTGTGAATAATTATGTTCAAGTAAAAAATAATTATGCACATATTAATTAATTCTTATCTGAAGTAATTACAATGATTCTAAAGTAATGTCACATTAATTTAATTAATTAATTTCTTCTAATATAAGAATATAAATTATATAATATACAAATATATGTTATAACAAATAATTATTTAGTGCCACTTAGATTTAATAAACATAATCATTTATAATTATTTATAAAAGTGATTTATTATGGATAACACAAGTAGGAAAAACCCTTGAAACTCAATCAATAATTTTTTGAAATAAAATATAAATTTGAGAATCCAAAATAGTAATTTAGAATTCAAATATCAATTTTTAGATCAAATAAGTTTTTTGAAGTTAAATAACAAATTTCAGAATTGAAATGTTAATTTTCAGATTCAAATAAGAATATTCAAAATTAAAATTACCGTTTTAAGACTCAATTAATAATTTTCTGAATTGAAATATTAATTTTGAAAACTCAAAATAATAATTTGGAATTCAAATTTCAACTTTCAAGTCAAATAATTCTTAAAATTTAAATTTTAAACTTCAAAATTCAAATATCAAATTTCAAGTTCAAATAAAAAATATTTAAAATGAAGTTGCCGATTTTTAGATTCAATAAAGTTTTCAAAATTGAAATAATAACTTTTAGATTCGAAAATAATAATTTAGAATTCAAATATCAATTTTTAGATCAAATAAGTTTTTTGAATTTAAATAACAATTTTCAGAATTGAAATTTTTATTTTCATATTCAAATAAAAATATTCAAAATTGAAATGTCCATTTTTAAACTCAATTACTAATTTTCAGACTTGAAGTATTAATTTTGAGAATCCAAAATAATAATTTGAAATTTAAATTTCAGGTTCGAATGAAATGATTATTTAAAATTTAAATGAAAAATTTTCAGACCTAAAATATAAATTTTCATATTCACATAAAAATATTCAAAGTTCAAATATTAATTTTGAAATTCATTTTATGAACAATATACATATGTATGCATCATATATATATATATATATAATTTTAATACATACATTAAAATACACCCTTATGTCATTGTAGAATACCTTTAGGATGTAACTAATTTCGTGATTATTACGATTAATGGGACATATCAACCTATTAATAAATGAAAATAAATGTAAAATTGATGCAACCAATAGGATGAAATTTTCTAATAGTTGCATCATAGTTATGAAAAAGACCAAAATAATTGAAATGTTTTGTAATTACAAGTATTCCCAAATCTAATCGTAAACGACTACAAGTCGCATGTAGTTATAAATGGAATGGTTACATTTTGGCTAATTTCTACTAGTGTTAGCCTATGTGAAGTAACATATTCTACCCTAGTTTAACCTATAATAGGTTACCTATTATAGTTTAGCCTAAGATAGACTATAATTAATTATTTTTATATAATATCTAATTGTTGTAATTATAACATTTAATTATTTTCATTATAATATTTGGTTATTGTAATTATGATATATCTTTATTGAACAAATGGAAAATTGCCACCTATTTGATGGCCATTGGTTCTTTAAATTACCATGTGGTTAAATCCTAACCACCCATCAATCGCACATTTGGTAACATGCGACTATCCCAAATGTAATTATAAATGCAATCATAGATTAGGGTTCCATGTCATACTAAGGATCATCTATGGTAATGGATGAATTTTTTGGCGTAATCATAAGGTTTGCAACTACAATTTCAACTTCATGGCCGTGTCATGTCTTTTATAATTGACTGTCTTATGGCATTTGTTTAAGGCAATTAGACTATTTTTAGTTACATGTGTCCATTATAACTACAAATGAGTCACAAATCTAGTTGTTGATTTTCAAATTTCGTCTAATGAAAACATGTTTGAAATTTGAAAACCCAACCAATTTAGAACATATTTTTAATCCATTTTTCTTATATTAAAATTCTTCAAACTTTATGTGTAGCTAACCATAAAAGCAATGGAGTGCACTATTGTTTCATAACGAAAATTAAAAAAGTTTTGAACATGGTTTTTCATCTTTATGCCATAAATGTGACTATGACTACATGGTGGATATTTTTTTGGCATACTTTACAATGTTTTCACTTAGAAACCATTGCCATCCTTGGGGTAATTAATATCATTGGGGACTAAAAAATGAAGGAACATGTGCTTAGGCTAATGGATCCATTGCACCAATAATTGGTGTGTTTTGAGATTGACCTACAAAAGAAATCATGGAAAAATAAACACATCAATTATAAAGGAACCAATGCCTTTAAATTTGAAGCAAATACATTTTAAATTTAGAATGTTAAAAAGTTCAAAAATTATATTATGGAGTCTTAGCAAACTTCCTATAGTGGGAATTATTGTTAGAATAGTTACAATTTGCATTGAGGTTGTGGATTTAAGAATTAGTGCCATGATCCCAAGTTCTGCAACCATATTTAAATCTTTTTTAGGTTTTGTTGCCTTAGTTATCATCCTTTCATCACTAGAACACAATTTGTTTTGGTATGAAAAGGCACAAACTACTACTTGTATGGGTTCTCGTGGCACCAAGTTGATTTTTTGCATTCTCCAACGTTTTAATTATTGCCACTTCACCTTTGCACCCATCACAAACATAAATTCTTCACATAAGCATGGTCACTAATGGATTGATCAGATGATTCTTTACAATTCATTTAGTTAGTTATAATTAAGTTTATAATGACCTTTAAACATGTGTGTAATTAAATAATAAAGAAAACTACAAAATTGAAACAACATAACCATTCTGAAGACATTCACATACTAACATTAGTTTATGTAGGATGTTTACAAGACTTTTGTAAATTGTACACATGGACATGTTCAATAAACATGATTAACAATATAACTCACCACTTGTCACTACTTTGATTTACAAATAAACATGTATTGCATTGAGTAAACAATTAGACAATAAGGATGGTTTCTAAATTGTAAAATGAATTGGGAACACATATTAGTGGTTAGTGGCGGATATGTTGAATGCAATATTCTCCAACCAAAATCGCACATAATTTTTTTCAAGCATGAATAAATTTTATAGGTGTAAACCCTAAACCTTGGGTGAAAACATAGTCAAAGGAACCAAGGGCACTAAGGTAAAAGTCCTTTTCCAAATACTACACATGACATGTGTCATTTTTACATTAGTTTAAAATTTGAAAATTTGTATTTTGGACACCCAATTTCACATTGCATGTTATATATAAATATTTTTTGACTATAAATTGCTTTTATATCATATATATTATGCATTCATGCCCTCTATGACATAAATATGAACAACTTTTGTTAAGGCCACATTTTCAAAATCCATAATTTTTAAGGTCAAAAATACATTTGAACCAAATGTGCTCAAAATGGTTAAATAAGCAATTTCCATTCATTCAAGTCATTTTTCCCTTCTAATCATCAATGTTAAAATCCTCTCCAACTTTTAGAGGAATGGTGCACATTTGGTAGGAAAAAAGGATGTTTGAAAAAAATAAAGATTGTCCATTCTCGAGGTTTGAGTGCTTTGAACATGCAAAAACATTTTTGATATGTGTCAAATTTTGAACATATAAACTTTGCAATTAATGGAAAATATTCCACAAAAAATATGATAATCCAAATTATTATGCTTCCCCTATGATCTTTGAAACATACGAAAATGCAATTTTAAGGAATGTCCACTCACTTGGATGGCTCCTTTGATTATGTTTTTACCCCCTTTGACCCAAAGTTTGATGTCATAATTTTAAGGTGTTGAAAAAACATGTCCTTCAATAGTCCTATGCAATTCAAAAGTATAGTGATATTGGCATCAGAGATCGACTTATTAAAATTAGAAAAAGTGGAACCAATTAACATCTACAAATGCCAAACAGTTCAAGTGAGGATCACAACAAGGCCAATAGTCAAGAATAGTTTAACCTTTTTTATTACTATTTGGTTCAAAGGGAACATTGTAATAGTCACAATGTATAAGTTCACAAATGTGACAGGAGGAAAACAACAACCTCAAACCCAACACAATGAAAATGTGTCGCACCACAAGGTTTGTCCTCCAAGTCACATGTAATATAGGTTATGGAAACCCAAATGAATAAGACAAATTAGTGTCCTACATCCAACATGATGGTTCCATGCCAGAGTCTTTGGAGTAACAATCACTTCATGAAAGACAATTATTGGCTTAAAGGTTTTGAAACAATTTGGTAACTGAATGTATTTTAATAAGTCTCAACAATCATGCCCTTGTCCTCTTTATTGAAACTTGCATAATACAAAACCCTTTCTCATGCCAAATGAAGTGGGGAGTTGCAACCATAATTCCCAGAAGGAATATTCAATTTCAACAACAATGGGCACCACAAACTTGTAGGCATTGAAGCAATTAAAGGAGCTGCACAATTCTTGGAAATAGTATTTGGTGTCAACCCTAAACCCTAAAACAAACTTATAGGCATTAATAAAGAAATGAAAAGTTGTAGCCAAAGTTGGTCCTAGGATCATTCAATTTGAATAACCTTAAACACAAGTTCTTGTGAATATTGATAGACATTCATGTCCTAAGTTTAACTTTGTCACAAAACTAATTAGAAAAAATCTATACTACCATCATTTAAGTTGGAACAAACTTGGTAATGGTAGGTTAAAAAATGCAAGACAAAGTACTTCTTATTCACCATAAAAGGATGAAGAAACATGCTTCAACTTGTTGATGTTGAAAGATTTGTCATTATAACCAATGGCACCAGAGGTACCAAAGGAGAATGCAATGGAGCTAGTAAAGGATCTTTTATCCAACACAAAGGAATTAGTCAACATAACAACACAATTGAAGCACCTTGCAAAAGAATTAATATGCATGGCAATGCAATTGATGCACCCATGTGATTTTCTTCCAATCCCTAGAAATGAACTTGTCCAATTCTCCTTTTGATCCTAACAAATGAATTCATGCATCCAAATTTATTTGTTAAGATTGAAGGGGAATTGGATTTCTTCATTCCAAAATACTTGCACCTTATTTGATACTTTGCTTCCGCTACCCTTTTCCTTAGGCCTTGGAGAATCTAAAGGTGGTGAATTGGAAAATGAATAGTCATGGGGCTTGTAGGTCCTCCTTGGGCATTTCTTGCAACTTGAATCATTATTTTTTAAGAATGAAAACCCTTCCAAAAGTATGTTTTCATTTTGCTATGTCATCAAGTATTCAAAAGATACCTTTTATATGCACATAAATTGTAATTAAATTTTGTAAGTTGGTAATGGATATCGTTAATTATTTTGTAATACATACTTGGCTTGGAATTATTGAATTTCAATTCCTAAATGTAAAAACCCAATACTTTATTTAGCAAATGTGACAAGTACACAATTTTTGCAAAGTATCAAAAATGTACATTAAAAAAAACAATATACATAATTTTAAATTCTTAAAAACATGCCCATGTCATATTTCATACAATCATATAATTTTAATTAATTCAATATCCAAAAATTTGATGTACTTTCAAGCTTGCCTTTCATGAATATTTTATTTTTGCATGTTTAGGAGTATTTTTTTAACATACTTTACCATGTTTGAACCCTAATGTCAAACACCTATCTAAAAACCCTCTATCCAACGGTGATCATCTATTTGCTTAGATTGAAAGATACTTGTTACTTATTTATATAACCCTTTGAGATTACACATGTGCACCCAGAAACTCTTAGAATTTTGGAATATTATTCCTATGTAGAAATGACCTCCATATGTGTCTTTTGTTATTAAAATTATTCAATTTACACAATTTCAACCTTTTCAAAAGTATGTTTTCATTGCAGCAAAAAATAACATGCGTAACATATTTATTCTATGTATATAATTTGCATTTTTAATTTTAAACTTTGAATTACATGTTTTAAATAATTATCAAATGAACCATATGCTTGGTTTCATAAATGGTTACTTGTGCAAAAAGAAATGGTTACTTATAGGCAATTGTGACAATAACATAGTTTTGGAAAGCATGTAACAAATAGGTATTTTCTAATGTTCATTTTAAATCTCTAAACTCAAAAAATATTTCATCCCACATTTGATTGTTTCATATGATTCAAAATTTCAAACTTAATAATCATCTTCTACTTTTAAAAGCTTTTCTTTACATAATTTTGGTTTTTTGCTTTCAAGGACTACTTTTTTTGGCATACTTTAACATGCTTGGACCCTTTAGCAATTTAGAACCATTGAATGCCACGTGGCTGGGTTGGTACATAGAAGAATATTTGATTATGTTAAAGAATATTCATGCATGTCATCATAATATGTTAGAGAATATATTTTCTAACGTGGACAAAATTTATTTAAAATATTCTTTCATGTTCATGAAACATTGTTCATTACTCATGTTCACTTATTCACGAAACAACATCCCCTTTAACAATCTAACCTTCATGTAACAAGGAGGTTTGAATAGTAAAACAACAATTGAAAAGTTCATTTGTTGGTGTAGATGAAGCCTTTTTTTTCAAGGTTACCACATTGGAATAACATCATAATTAAAGGAGAAACATTTTCCTTTTATGATGGGGCAACATTACATGAACCATAGAACTAATCTAGTTCTATCTAGTAAGTATTATCCAATCTTCCAATGGTGGTTAGGTTGGAGGATTTGTTCCAATTTTTGTATTTTTACTTTTCAAGTTCTCCCAAATGACATTTGGAATTCATTAAACTTGCCGATATTGTGAAAACAAGAGGA
>Ga0209611_10005066_pt1 | contig 22308 bp, 15 predicted proteins | sample S1TSphgellanicum_3_FD_187693 | JGI IMG/M metagenome (GOLD analysis project Ga0209611, IMG submission 187693) | Host-associated microbial communities from peat moss isolated from Minnesota, USA - S1T2_Fc - Sphagnum magellanicum MG (SPAdes) (version 2) | ecosystem: Host-associated > Plants > Peat... | reverse complement strand
GTTAGGAAATGAATGAGATAGATAGTTAACAAATTATTTTGAATATGAGAAAAATTATTGGAGGCCCAAAATTATTGGGGGCATGGATGGTGAAGCTCTATGCATGGGATACAATGACCTCAAAGGGGCTAGTGAGAGGAGATGATGACTTCTTTTGATTGCCCCAAGTGATGACATTTAAATAAACCCTCACATAATATTGTCCAATTTTTCATGTTTGTCATTGGGATGTGATAATAACTAACATTGTATGTTGGATGTGATAAATATTGATAGATAGAAGCTCAAAATGTGGGTGGGAATGCTCTAAGGAAAGTATATTCATAATGTTTAGAAGCAATCTAAAAGAAACTTTGGGGGTTTTTACTTTGGTACCCATGTTGGATGCTAGTTCACAACAACTATCCTTTTGGGAAAAAGCCAACCAAAGAATCTTACTTTGTGTGTAACTAGCATATAAATGTAAAATGAAATTTTTTTTATCATTGTGAAGTCATTGAAATAAATATGATAACTTGTACACTAAGGTACTATTGGAAGGCACTTAAGCTTTTTGGGGGAAAAAATAAAATAAAAAAATCAAGGTCTTTTTTTTTTCTACAAGCATCTTAGCTTTTCCTTTGACTACTTTGGCCTTTTCCAAGGTGGATTAACAAAGTGGTCTATGGAGAGAGTGAGTGTGTATTACAGGACAAATTTGAGTAATATGACATGATGAGTAATATTAATGTTATAATGGTGCATTCGCACTTGATGTAAACTAAGTTAGATTTTCACTAATGTTAATCTAACATGTCGATTTTCATGTTAAATGAAAATCTAGGTGGCATCCTAGGTGGCACCCAATGTTAAATGGCCGATAGTTTAATGTTAAGCTAAGGTTAGCTTAATCTCTTGGGAGATTTGTTGTTGCTCTTGTGGGGGTTGCAAGCAAGAATCTTATTTCTTGCAATTTTGTATTATCATATTTTTTGTGTTGTTGGGGGAACTTCACATCTTGACCAAAGTAAACCAAAATTGGGAGGTCGTTAAATTGGTAGCAATTTACCGTCCTCCTCAGTAAACACATTTGTATATAGTCATGACATTGGGTTACTATTATACTTGACTTTGTGATGTGAAAATTAATACCCTTTGTCACAAGAGATGGGCTCCATAAATTAGTATATATATATATTATATATATATATACTATATGTAGAAGACATTTTGGCAATTGTGATGAGAGTCTCTTTGCTTTGTGGCTATGGTTGGGGTTGAGCCCTTCAAATTTTGCATGAATAAGAGTGGCAAAGGAGAGAGATCTGATTGCAATTAGGTGTGGTTGAATTTGTAAGTGTGTGGTGTGAAAGGTGAGAATTTGGAATCTAAACCATAATGAGTTAGGATAGCTTTGGTTAGGTTAGTCTCTTTGAAGGAACAATACCTACAATTTTTTTATTAGGCAACTTCCTCACCTACACCTTTAGTGCTTTCCATTGACACACAACAAAAGAATTGGAATTCACAAGGAAGATTTGGCAACCTTTAGGGGCAAGAGGATGGAGCATTTTAGTCCCATTTTTTGTCTGTTTCCTATTGTCTATCCTCACTTCATTTTTGAACTTTGAGAAGTGGAGGATGTGATAGGTGTTGTTCGGAGGGAGGCCAACCACTTTTGACTCCCTATGCTCCAAATGTACAATTCAAATTTGCATGACCCACATTACAAAACCCTAACTATAGCTTCAACTTGAGAATTTCATGACGACCAAAAGTAATTGGACCTTACAAAATTGAAGGTGTTGTTACTCAATGGAAAGGTGCCTTTAGAGGTGTTGAGGTGGATGTCTCCACTTTGCCCTAAACAATGTGGATTATGAAGGAGTTGATTTGGCAACCATGTGATCCAATGATAATAATGAATGTGTTGTACTTATCAATGTTTAAATAATTAATTAATTTGGGGAATTTGTCATGACCATATGTCAACTTAATAAGTTAAATGTTGATTGAAAGGAAGGGAGGAAAAAATGGTTTTGGAGTCTACACAATAGTATGTTTAAACTTAATCGAATTGAGGAAGTGAAAGTTGGTGTGATGTATCAAATAGAACCAACCAAGGAAGGATTGTGGGTTCAACAAAAAAAATCAAAATAAGCAAAGTCATTAACTAAACACCATTGTTGAATGAGGTTGTAAGTGAGGATAAAATTTTGGAATGCCATGCATAGGCCTTTATTTTGATAGTGTCATGTAAGCTATGAATCACTGGGTGACAAGTGGACAATAGAATTGGCTAGGTTTCCATGTGAATAGTGAGGGCTTGCAAAACCAAAATGTTTGTGATAACTTTATCAAAAATCATGTTCACAAAAACCTTATTGTTGTGCAACTATGTGTCTTTTGCAATTGATGTGAAACTAAGTTGCATCTTTTCCCCAAAAAACATGATCCATTTATAAATAAAATCCAACATTTGAAATTCATGAAGTTCCATTACAATGCATAGTAGTTGCACATGGTGTCCCTCTACAATTGGAATACATGTCATATATATTTGTGATTCTTATCAATGTATTTTGACTTAAATTGCAAGTTGCACAAAAGTTGATACATACAACTTTGGTGCAACTAGCATACTACCATGAACTATAAGTCTTGACATGTTTGTGCATCACCATGGTGGCAAATCCAAATTGGCAAGCCCATTGTCATGCAATTCACAATGTCATTATAAGCAATTTTTTTGCAATAGGTTTTTAATTAAATAGTTATTTGTGAGTCAATAACTAATATGTAACTAAATTTTAACTTGCAATTTGAGATTTGGGTGAGACATGCAAAAACAAATGACACTTGATAGTAAGTTAATAGATATCCCCCTTTGCATCAATGACCTTCATGCACCTATGTTTGCTTTCATAAAATTTAAGAATTAAAAAGGAGTGGGTTTGTTTTTCTAAACCTTTTGTGCAATTTTTGGTTTTTTGGTGATGCAACAACTATCATATGTGCTACATAGTTACACTAGAAGAAAAATTGTCATTTGCAATCACAACTAAAAAGTATTGTTTGAAATTATCTTTAATTATAAAAATTGATTGCAAATGACTATTTTGCTTCTAGTGTTAAAATTTTCAGCTTTCAATTTAGAACTAGAGATGAGAGGTTATTGCAAATCTTGTTTTTAAAATTTAGTCTTAAAAGTCCATAAATGTTCTTTTCTTTATTTGTATATTTAAAATATGATGTGAAGAAAAAATTTTCATTTTTAAAAAAAAGTTGACTTATAAGATGTAACCTGCAATAATGAAGGAATTTGGAAGGGTAATGAAAGTGGTGATGATAAACATATTGTGGTATTTGTTTGTGTGTTTAAACATTTAGATTTTGGGGTGAAAGGTGAAGTTAAAGTAAAATCATTTTGTTTACACATGTTTATTTTGTGCATTTATGATATATAAACTTTTGTTGTTCTTGTGATATAAGGCTTTGTTGATAATGTTTAAGTTCATCAAAATCAAATTAGTTGTACGTACAAAATAAATTTTTTTTTCAAAAATAAAAATGTAGTTGTGTTTGAAACACATAGTCTTGAAAAGAAATGTGATGTTATACAATTTTGCTAAATTGTTAATAACAATCTCATTAAATGTGTTGTTTTTTATTATGTAATAAACAAAACCAAAACATTCAAGAAAATAAATGTCAAGACAACTTGGTGAAATAAGAAACCAAATGTGATGAACTTTAATTTCAATGCTTCAATTATGTGATGCATTTTGTTTTGAAAACCATCAGTGTGCACAAGTGTAAGTTGTAGTTTAGTAATTTTTATCATGTCACGATGTGTTATGTATTTTGCATTATGATAATAAATTAGCTACAATAATTTACATATTTTTTCTAGTTAGAATAAAGTTAGTGGCATTGCATTTGTAGAATAATTTTATTTATTGGACATGATGGTGAAGAATGATGTCTTGGCATCACAATACTAGTATAATCATAATTTTACATTAGTTTCAATATAGTACCATTGCCAAATCCTTAATTGCTAAAAAGTTCCAAAATCTATTCTAAGTTAATAGTTTTAATTACAATACATTAATTTGTTAGTTACATAATACTCCATTTTTTTTATGATGAATGGTTGTAAGTTAATATCACAAATATTTTTTTTAGCCTCTTGCTTTGACCAAATGTAAATTTTTTTTGAAATGAAAATTTAGTGTATTGCGTAATTTTCAACACACCTTATTCTTAAGTTAATCATTTGATGGTGACCTAGTGTTGAGTCTTGACATGACTATGATTTTTTTGAATGAACATTTTAAACTTTGCTTATGTAATAAACAAAATTTTATCATTTCAAAAGTCCATTATGAGTTCATTTTATATATATAACTCATCCATAATCTTTAATATGTTTCCCACTAAATTCTATTGCAACATGAATAATTAAAAAATAACAATGTTAATGCTGAATATGGCTTTACATTTTAAGTTCATTTGCAATTTAGAAAAAACTACAATTACAATAGTCCAAACTATTCACTTAACTATGTTTTCACCTTCACGTCACATTACATACTCATATGATATAAAAACTCACTTTCAAAAATTATCACATACATTTAAACCTACAAAGTTATTTTTTTTGGTTTTTTACATTTGAAGGATAATGTTTTGGCCTACTTTAGCATGTTTACAACCAATTGTATAATCATGGAAAAAAAATACCCTCAAAGAAGTGTTCCCAACTTCCCAACCTTTTTCGTTTTCAAATTTTTTGAATGGGTTTGCCCATATACAAATTCTTCCCAATTACACATCAAATTGTTGTGGGCACATATAATTGTCAAGTAACCACATGTATGTTGGATGAGTTTTAAAAGTAGTTTTTTTAAAGAAGAAATTCATCCACCCCATTAACTTTGGTTCATTTTCTTTTGCCACCTTTGAACCACTTGCAAATGTTTTTCCCTCCTCCTTATTCTTGTGATGATATTAAGTTTTTTAGTATCATCTTTGAAATTTTGCACCTTGATCTTTGATATTGACAATCACAACACCTTTTACGATATTTGGGCATCAATAACAATCTCCTTCCCTCCTATAATGCCACTTCTCTCATTAGGGCTGCAAGAACAATACAACTCCACAATTGGTGCATTGATTGAAATTGGCAACATCTTGAACAATATAAAAGATTCAAACCACTTGTTTGCCTCCATTTTTAGCATTGTTTTCCACATCATAGGATGATTTCATATCCATAGGCTCCATGTCATTAATCACCATGCTTGTGCATCTAATTATGGGCACATTGGTTACCGTTGAAAAATTCTTGGATGTTAATTATTTTCAAGGAAATCCAATAACACCATCATACACACCAAATGAAGTACCAAATACAAGAAAATCAATTCTCCTTCTTCATTTTTAAAAACATTCAACAACTTCCAATTCAATGTAATCAAAGTTCTACTTAAAAAGTCATGGTTCAAATATCTTATTTTGGATTGCCTCCTTTTGCACATTCCTAGGATGCATACAATTCACAATAAATGCAACTTGCAAACCATCATTAGATATTTTTTCCCCAACACCCTTTCGGTTGTTGATCAAGCTTTATGATTGCTAGGAATGAGTCTACATCTGATGAAATTAATGCTCACAACAACCTTGAAAGGATTCAAAATTTCATCAACAAGGCAAAGGTGTTGGCAATTGGTATTTCTTATTAGTTTGATAATTCTTGACCCATTTCTCTCTTCAAAATCTTTAACAAAATCTTCAACTTTTGATAAGGAAATGTGATATCTCATTGCATGGTGCTTACTTTCTTGGAGGAAATTTTCATAAGCAACTATCACAAAATTTTAAAGGTTGAAAATCCACTTACATAAATAATTGGATTCTCAACTACACATGTATATTTTCTTTGTTGTTTGTTTATAATAGTCTCCCTTCGGACATTGAAAAAAATTTCAATTCTTTGCGTGATCTTGGGTTTCAATCATCTTATCATATTCCCCCACCACTTTACAATGCTCTCACACTTTGCAATTCTTGATTTTTTTGAAAACTTTCATAGAAGTAAATAGGAGTTTAAAAGATGAGAAAAATTGTAACAAAAAGAAAGCAAACCTTTCTACTCCTTTGTTATTTATAATTAATTCAAATATGAACTTACTACTTCCCAAAAAAATTGAATTTTAAAACTGAATGAAGTACTCCCCCCATTCAAATCCATAATGTTGCACTCATAATTTGTATTTATTCTTTTTACTTGGTTTTGCTTTCATCTTTCTTTTGGGTTCAACAATATTATAACTTAAGTTGATCACCATAGATGTGCACTAATACTGTATCACAATCTATACTTGCCAATTGGAAGAAACCATTTGCAAAGGCCTAAAAAACCCAAATGGTTTTATTCACCTTATCCTAATTTTCTTGATTTTTTTCAAACTAACTATCATATAATAATACAAGATTCCCATATTTAAATGATTTTGGCTTCAATTGATTATCATAATAATCTTTCCATTGCCTTTGAACTACTTAATTTTGTAAAGCTTGTTGAAGAAATTCATCCATTTTTTTCCAATTGGATATATTGGTCCACAAGTGAGTCATTTAAAGGCAATTTCATTCATTTAATGTAATATGTAATGAAGGTAATTCTAATTCTATTAGTTATAAAACTATTTCTTGTCCATAAACTAATTGAAATGGCATGTGATTGGTTATGATTTTATAGGAGGTCCAAAAGGCCCATAAATGACCAACAATTTTGTGTCCTAGTTCAAACCAAGCCCCACTATTATTTTAGTTAAAATTTGACATAGTAATCCATTAGTCTTTTTGGTTTGGCCATTTACAACATGTGGCATTACTTGCAAAATGTTTGTCACACATCTAAATGGCAACCTTCCAAAATAGTTGGAATTTTTACTTACATGACACAACAACAAACAAAGTACATCCTTCAACAATTTATACAAAGTCTTTCCAATAATTTTGTGCATGGGGTTGTTTTCTATATTTATTAGGAAGACCATAAATTTTTTGATGGAATGATAAATAATTAAAATATTGACATACCCCCCTATGATAACTTCCACTACAAATACAATTGCATTCAATAAAATAATGTCTATTGGAAACTTACCAAATTCAATTCTTAACCTATTCATTAGATGATTAACATTGACATTCTTCTTTTAATTGTTGAACCAATACCTTATATCATACTTTCCACTATGGTTTGTCATTAATTAATTCCCACACACACACACACACATATAACAAAAAAATTCTTCCAATTTTAAAGGTGCAATGTGCTTAAGTTTAAACCTACCATCGAGATTTGGTATATTTACCTTCATTTCAAAAACCTCGATGTGTTGGTGTGTGAAGGAAGATGTATACAATGTTCTATCGTATCATAACTCAAACTTGAAAGATATTGAAATGTATATTACAAACAAATACCACAAACATTGACAAATTTACTATATTCAATGTTACAAACAACCTTAATTCACTTATGGCATCATCCTTCACAAACCTAGGATGCATTGAACAAATGGGTCTTCATCCTTTAGAGGTAGCACAAAATACTATCCATCCATGTCCAAGTCAAAATTGGTATAAAACTTCCAAAGTAATCAAAATTAATTTTTAAAATTTTGACAATTAAATATGGAGACATGACAAGTTTAATATATGAAAACATAATGAAAATTTTAAAATTGATATTATTGATTCATGAGTATTTAACTAGTACAAATTTGAAAAAATACCAACATAAACCCAAAAATATCCACAATGAAAAAATTCCCAAAAATATAACAAATGAATACCGTGATAAAAAGGAAATGACTTAGTTTTCAAATGTTTGGCATGTGTACAAAGGATCTTGTTGATATTGGAGGCTCACATTTGTTATTGATTAGATGATTATTATGACCATTGGATATTTCACCAAAGTTTTAGATATGAAACTTGTTGAATTGAATTTGGGCCATTTTGGATGCATTGAAAACCAAACTCTTGAAAATACACTATCATCTTTTTGTCCATTCTAAAGGAATAAAACCCAAATGTTTGTTGATATTTATTGGGATAAGTCAAAGATATTTCAAATTTCATCGTAAAGAAATAACTTGAGATTAAGAAACATGTTTTAAATGTAAACCATTGATTATAGATATGAATTTATATGTGAGTGAATGGATGAGGACTTATGTTGAGGTCTACACTTGGAATTAAAATGTAAATATAAAAATAGCCCTAAAATAGAGTTAGATTTAGGGTGATTTTTTCATATTTAACTTTGATATTACATGTTAGATTTAACATTGTGTTTTCAACTTTGTCCACACTAAATGACAAGAATGCCACATACCTTCCTATCAATAGTACCAAAATAAATTATGTGCAACCTTTCAATCTATTATTGTAATCCTTGAACAAATTTAGCAAGTGTTTGCGAAACGATTAATATGTTTAAAATTTTAAGATTTGACATTAAATTTTTGAATTTTTGAAAATTTCAACATTGAGGACATTATGAACAAGAGAAAAAATTATCATAAGTAGAAAAAAATCTTAGTGTGTATAAACTCTATGTGTGGTTGGGTGTTTGGTCCTATGGACCTAGGTTCAAAACCTAAATTTAATGAATTTTAATTATATTGATTTTCAACATTTTAGCAAATTACTTTTTCAAAAAATTGAAAAAATTGAAGAACATTTAATTAATGCCAAATTTATTAAGGGAGTATGGTATCTCATAACGATTTCAAAATAGACCCTAGAATAATTCACAATATCAAACAAGGCAAGTTATTCCCTCTATTCATTTACCAATTCCAATACCTCCACATAATCTCAATTAAGTAACATGGGCTTTCAAACTAATTGCACATCACATATTAGGTGGTGCTTTAATTTTACCTTTTTTTTTGCTTGATGCATTGAACTCTCCTTGATTTCAATTATGCATAGCACTTGAATACAAAATTAATTAGCATTTTGTGAACAATTGTGAAATGCAAAAAATAGTTTAGGAATCAAAGGTGGTTGTTCATACTTGGTGCATGTGGTTGATCATCTCCATTGCCAACATCATACATGTGATTGAAGCTTCGCTACATGTTGTCCATAAGCTTGTACTGTACAACAATTTTGAGAAATGCAAAAACTAAAACAATGCAAACAATCTTGCAAATCGTAACAATAAAATGACATCAAATAGTATGGAGTAGTTTTCAATTGCTTAGAACAATTGTTGTGTTTAAGAGCATAATGCATGTGGGATGAGATGCATATGAAGTTGTGTGATGGAAATGTGAATCAAAGCACCCATATGCTAATTATAGCATTGGAATAATACCCCATTATACCCCATTTTTAAAGGGGTTACATATCTCCATGCTATACCTTCTAAAATCTTGCGTTCTTTAACTTTTGTTTTTACTTCTTCTAACTATGACTTAATTCCAATTGACATTTTAAATGCCATGTAAGATTTAGAAAATACATAAGTGTGGATAGAAGATTTAAAATCTATATCAAACCACTAAGATAATACTAAAATATTTCTATGTTAGCCCCATCTTATCACCATAGAAATACTTTGCATCAAAATCTTGGCAATTATAAAAACAAATTAAATGTCACACCACAAAATAAAACCTTAACCTTTACAAACTATTTAGTTATTAGCAACATAAAGTTCATATATGAGATGGATATGACTTCATCTTATGACAATTTTCAAATTGACAACCAAACCTAAAAAGATTATGGGGATTGGTGACAATAGCAAGTTCGACATTGCAACTTTTCAACATGTTATGATAGTGAAAAAAAAGGTTTTTCATCACATGTTCAAGGTTAGCAAAGTTGTTTTGTCGTACATGGTTATCACAACATGTTAGGGTTTGAACTTTGAACACTATGTGTTTTATACCCATCTTGACCTTAGTTAAATACATTATTTGAATAAATTTTTTTACTCATTGATGAAGATTTTTCATTCTCATTTCTTTGACTATTCAACTTCATAGAATCATATAATATTATCTTCACAATGAAACAATATAAGAAAAAAAAGAATGAAATCAAGTTGGCCAAAATATTTTTTCACCTATAAAAAGTTAGGACTATCACCTTTCTCCGAGTTGACACTTAATTTCTAATTGTCAAAAGGGGAGGAGGAATGCCCAAGGAAGAAAGTGGTTGTTTAAAATTTCCTTTTGGATTTATAAATTTGAAAAGTTAAATAGTATGAAATTAATAAAAAATAAAATCAAAGCATGCCTTTAGTTGAAAGCTATTATCACTTTTCAAAAGTTGACACATAATGAAAAGGGGGGCAATTGAGTGATTGGCCCCAATGTTTTTTTTGGGTGAATTTTGGCATTGTGGTGACAAAAAATCGAGTTTGAATCCTACAATAGGGTTTTTGGAATTTGTTTTCAAAATTTGTCTTTTTCTGAAATTTTTCCATAGCCACTTAAAACAATTGTCATTTAATGCTAATTAACACTAAAGATCCTCGCTAGTGGACCGACTTCAAGAATTTGAAAAAAAAAAACCCTAGTTAGCCCACACAACATTTCAAAAGTCTATTATTTCTCACAATTTTGATGGAAAACCATTTCATCCATATACACCAAATTGTAGTTGAGTTGAAAATCATTGTTCATGTATAAAATGACTTTATGGTGAATTGAACCCACAACCAATGCAAGGTGGTTATGACCTTTAATTATCATTCTATTGGTTTGATGCTACTTATCTAAGTAAAGTTCAAATTTCCAAATCCCTTACAAACAAAATTTATTTCAATTTTTTAAAAACACAACATTCTTTGAATCATTGTCACTCAACATGCATTCATCACGATCATAAATTGCAATTATATTACCGCAATTGTTGTAGGCTTTGGAATCAAATCACAAATCCAATATTTCATGTTTGATGAGAAAAAATAATGGATTTAAAATCATAATTTCACAATCCAAATGAAACTAGCATGTTGCATGTCTCCTAACTTTGTAATTAAGGCATCATAGTACAAGGTTGATGTGTCAAAAAAACCACCTTTGTAAAAATGAAATCAAGTGTTTTAAAATCAAGGTGTTAAAAAACCTATCAAAATAATCACCTAGTGTAAATGTATTGTAGATTTATTTTTATTTATCATTTAAATTTTCATAAGTTAATACTTAATTAAATTTCTAGCATATTTTCCTCTCATCACACATTAAAATGAAAAGTCCAAAACTAATAAACAAGGTCAAAAACCATTGACCCTCTAGGTTGGTTTTTTTGGCACATCTACTACCTTCAAGAGCAAACCAAGGACCCTACCTTATCACAAGAAGAAAGCTATTTTCTTTCCTAGGTAAAAAAATACACAACACTTTTTAATGCTTCCTTCATAAACAAAAGAAGTTTTGAAAAAGCCTCTCTTGCAAGACAAAGTCTCTTTAAAGTCTTGTGAGACAAACCATAAGGGTTTTTCATTCCACCCAAAACCATGTCAAGTTTCCAAGCTCACATGGATGGGTTTTAATACACAAATGGGGTACTACAAGTTAATCCTTGCAAGCACATATTATTAGTCCTTAGGCATATTTGGCACCTCTCAAGCACTTGTAATTTGACCACAATTTATTACCATTTTCATTATTAGTTTAAGGGTAGCCTACTAAGGTTGCCACCTATAACATCCATGTAGGCTACCTAGAAACTTTAAGAAAAACTATTAAAAAGAAAGTACACAAAAAGAAAACACCAAAATGAAAGCAAAAAAAAAATGATGGGGGGAAAGAAAAAAAAAACCTCCCAAAGAAAGTAAAAGAAAGACCTAAAAGTAAAAAAAAGAAAGAAAACCCCAAAAAGAAATTATATAGGCTACTACTATTTCAAAATCCCCAAGAACAAAGAAAATTAAAAGAATGCCTAGATTATAGAAACTAGCCACCCAAAAAAAGAAATACCCTTGAAGACAATTGGGAATCCCCAAAAGACAAGGTGAAGAGAAAAAGAAAAAAGAACACCTCCCAAAAAGAAAATCAAAAGACAAGTTATATTCCCCAAAAGAATGTAAAGAAAGAAAGAAACCACCCAGTAAGGCATCAACTAACCCGGGTTAACGTCAACACTGTTTTATGTAGTCCTAGGATGTGGTCAGTGGTTACCTCCTTGGGATGTGGTAAAAAGATTCATAGGCTGCCCTGTATGCAGCCCAGCGACGGTGGCGTGTCTGTCTGTCTCCTGCTCTCGCTCTTTCCTCGTCTTCTCTTCCTCGCTCGCTCGCTCGCTCGTCGCTCGCTTCTCTCTCTCTCTCTCTCTCTCTCTCCAGGCTTTCCTCTCCTCCTGACAAGGTATGTTTCTCACTTCCATTGCATCTCCACAACCCATCTTCTACACCCATTTGTATAAAACCAGAAAGCCCGGAGCTTTGTAGGTTCGGGTTTTTTCCCTTTTGTTGCAACTGCAGGGAGTTCAGGTCGGTGAGAGAGAGAGAGAGAGAGAGAGAGAGAGAGAGAGAGAGATTCTATTGTGTTTTTGGTGCCATTTGTTTGCTTGTGGGTTTTGTGGGGTGGTGCCCATCTCGAGGGTTGGACGGGAAGGACAAGAAGTTTTGGGGGGGCGTGGGTGGGCGAAATCCGCTTCACTTTTTCCTCTTCTCTTCAGGAAGATCAAAAACTGTGTTTTGGGTATTCTACACCTTCTTCTTAAAGAAGTTGGGTTGGAATTTTTTTTGGGGAGAAGGTTTTTGGGTAGATTGTTTCTGAATGAATTCCTTGGATGTGTGTGTGTTCTTTCTTTGTTGATTTTTTTTAGTTCCATCCTCCCTATTTCAGATGAGCTTTTGAAGAAGAATCCTCTTCTTCTTCTTCTTCTTCTATCCTTATGGACATTTGTTGGAATCGAAATCTGTAGCAAATTTGTGAGCCAGAGCTGGGAGAGACGTTATGGATGTTTTTTTTTTTTTGGTTCTGTTTTCCATGGGACTTCTTCCATTTCTGTCTTCCATTGCTGATGTGAAACTCTTGCTTCCCAGGACGGTGGATGCCTTGGTTCCTCTTTGAATGTGGAGCAAAATGTCTTTTTTACAATTTTGAACGATTTGTGAAATAGTCTTGCGCATCGAGCAATTTTGTGTCGGGTCGACCAACCATTGTTGCCAGTTTTTCTTTGTCCTGAATTTTTGCAGCTGTCCGTGTTCCTGTCATGTCTAAGAGAAGAATGATGTAACTATGTTCATCTCTCCATTCCACATGAAATCAACATCCAGTTATCCTCTTGGTTTTTAGGCTCTGTCACACATACATGATCCTAGCGGTTATAGGTTAACAATTTCGTCATGCTCATCCCTCAAGATGGTGGCAACATGTCTCTGGCCATGTTTGTCATCTGTTCAGAGGTCTGGGAATTTCAGAAGTCCAGCGGCACAGAAAGTCTTTGTTCTTCTTGGTCACTGTGTCCATCATCCCTGTGTGCTGAGTGAGCCATCTATGTTCTGTGTTGCTGTTATCTTGTGCCCTCTGTGTGCATAGCATGTGTGGTGAAGCTTCTTGTACTACTCCCTTGCTGCTGGGACTTGTGCACTGTTTGCCTGCAACGAGTTTCTCTGACAGAGAATTGCATGTGGTTTCATTGGGTAAATTCACCTTACAATAACAATACAAAGCACAAAGATGGAGTGATGTTTTCTGAGTTGTAGTTCTGAGCAGTATTTGTGCAATGGGTTTTCCTCAGGTGATGGTGAACAGAGTGGAGGCGGTGGCAAGATTGTGGTTTTGGCCCTAGGGATATTATATGGGACAGAGCTTGGAAGTATAAGTTCATCAACTCAGCTTTGAAAGTAGTAGACACAGTAGAGGCCAGTGGTGGACGAACAGACAAGGGGGGAATCATTCCAGCAATCATCTAAAAGATCAAGCAAAAGTTGGACACTTCTCAGAGGCTTGACTTTTATGTGGGATGCTCTGTATTTTGCCAACAGTATGTATGTCTTTTTCAATAGAAGAGTACATCCTCTCCAAGCCTATCTCAGTTATTAGTGAAGCAGAATTCAATAGTTCAGCATATTGCAGCAAGTAGTCCTTGAGACATGGTGGCTGTTAATATGGGCGAGACCTGACCCACAAATCAGATAATTGAGGACAGGGAGCAGCGTAATTGTTCTGGGCAATTTTGGTGGCACAGGACACAAGCAATGGATGTGTATAACATAGTGCTGCTATTGGACACTGCAGTGGGTTCCTGATTTTCTTATTGGACTCCAAACAGAGCAAGCAGTAGAGGTTCACTTGGGAGGGGGTCTGCACTTTGCACTAAGGACTGAGTTTTTGCAGCAGAGCTTGGAAAGGTAAATATAGGAGAGTTCAGGAGTGAGGAGAAATGGCTGGGGATGATCTGGTGGAGCTCAAGTTCCGGTTGTATGATGGGACGGACATAGGGCCCCACAAATATGCCCCAGCCAGCACTGTTGCCACTCTCAAAGAGAGTATCCTCTCTCAATGGCCACAAGGTGATGATCCTGACTAGCCATGTTGTAGCTTTCAGTTTTAGGGTTTTGTTTTGCCAACACAAATTGTATCTATTCAGTCCTTCCATTGTCTGGTTTCTCTCTGCATCACCCATTGCTATTAGGTGGTTATTCTTTGTTGTATTCTTTCATGGGCAAATTGTGTGTTCTTGGCCCACTATCTGGTCTCTAGGTGAAATTCTGCAATCAGTCAACTCTAGGGTTTATCCTTTACATGTAGATCTATCTATTGTGGCAGCATTTGTTGCTCCCCTTGTTGCCATTCATACTTTCTCTTGTGGATCCACCATTTATTTGCTGGAGGGTTTTGGATCCCAATTCTCTTAGATCTGTTGGATGGACTACTGTTACTGATAAGGGTGATGTGAAGGCATAAACCACTTCATACCATCCTGCCCTGAGATTGACTTAAGCTTGTTGTATGTTATTTCCAATCCCATTCTTACTGTGGGGGTTGGGTTATCGATGCAGGAAAAGGGAATGGACCTAAGTCAATCAATGACATGAAGCTCATAAATGCTGGAAAAGTATTGGAGAATAGCAAGACACTTGCTGAGTCTAGGGTACTAGTGGGTGAACTTCCTGGTTGTGTCATCACAATGCACGTTGTTGTGCGGCCCCCAACATCAGACAAAGCCAGTGGTATTCAGCTTCCATCTCTTTGTCTCTCTTGACCCTGACTCCCTTGTTTTTCTTCTTAAGCTCTCTTTTGGTCTTCTTTGTTGTAACTTTGAAGAGCTGTTAGTTTCTATCAGTTTCTTTTAAAAGAATAAATTTATTTAAACCATTTTTAATCTAGTAGTAATTATTGTAAATTATAATAATTCAATTTCATCATGGTCCTTGTGAATCCTGTTGGTCCTGGTTTGACCCACTGCAGTTTGTGTCAAATTTGTTCCTCCTTGCCCAGAATTGTTACAGAAGTGGGACTTACTAACTTTTTTATTGTGATCATCACTGTGTGCAGATAAACAGCCTTCTGATGCTGCCAAGAGAAATAAGTGCTCTTGCACAATTCTGTAGCCTTTGGGGAAATTCCACTCTCTTGCATGTTTCGAGGGAAACTGCTTCCGACAAGTATGCTTCTTCTTCTTCTGTTCAGGGATTCTAGGTTAAGACTTCGAGATAAAATGGTTGACAGACATGGTGCATCAACAACCTCCAGCAGCTCTTTCAGTGTTGACTGAGAGAGTATGTATGACTGGCCTCTTTCTAATTTCCCAATTCCAGGCTGCTAGGGATTGATACTATGGTGTGATAGGCAGTGATGAAATCAAGCTGCTATGGCTGTAGACACTACTACCACATGTGCAAGCAGGAGTCTTGAGAGAATCTTGGACCCACCATGTTTGAGTTATCCAGTTATGATGATGCAAATGTCAAAAAACAGAGGATGACTGTGGTGACATCCCAGTTGTAGGTGTTTACTTCACTGCGTTTTTTCGGCATTTGGTGCCCGTAGTGGAAGGCATCAGAAGGAAGGAGATCCATTATCATGGCCCCCCTTGACCTGCAAGTCCTGATATCAACAAGGAGCTGGTGAAACTCCAGTGGATGGGTATTGCCCGTTTAGACAAAAACCCATATGTCCAGCAGCAGATCTGTCAAGCAATAGATAGGGTTTTTCCCAAGAGAAAAAGCCCAATAGGATTTTCAACAGGTTGTGACTTTGGGGAGGAATGCTAGTGGTCATTTGAATTGGTACTTTGTGTGACAGGTTGTGTTTAAGGCAAAGCTTGCTTTCTATTCTTGGGGAGTTGGTTTCAATTTCTGAAAGAGGAGCAGCATAAAGGTGAAGTTAGAATAGAATTGCGGTCCCAACAGATGATCTTAGGCTAGGACCCAAAAAGTCCATCCCATCTATTTCCCCTCATGTAAGAGGAGGTGTCCTACAGAGATTATGATTAAATTTGTGATCACAATATACACCAAAAAAAAAACTGACAGTAAAAATATGTGCAGGTTGAAGTTCACTGGTTCAGTGGTTGCAAACAATTACTTCTGCTTTTGTGCTTTGTAACTTGGCTGCTGTTGCTGGATGTCTTTGCAGTTTGCTTGAGACAAAATAAAAATTATTGGTAGTGGCAGCGAGTGTTCTTGGGTCAAGAAGAATACAATGGTAGTAGCACACATTGAACATCATCACATGGGTCCTTAAAACAGGAGGTCCATAGTCCATACAGAGCTGCAAGGTTGGCTTGAATCCTTGGATGGCAAGTCTGTGCTTGTGCAACTAAACTGCTCTAAAGGTGGGCCCAGAACTTTCTGGTGCTGCAGACTATCTGCAAGATCCTCCCTCCACCTGCACAACAAAAGCATCAATAAGCCACCTGAAGAGGAGACTGATATGGTGAGGATGATTAAGAGGAGACTGACATGGTGAGGATGATTAAGAAGAGAATGATATGGTGATGATGATGATGATGAAGAAGAAGATACTGACATGGTGAGGATGAAGAAGAAGATACTGACATGGTGATGATGATGATGATGATGAAGATGTTGCTGGCATCATGCTCATTTGCAGCAATCAGTTTGCACAGTTTGTTAACTGAAGCTGAATTTAGTAGCTGCTGGGTGATCTGCAGATAGATCAGTCTAACGCAGCTAGTATGCATGCACACCCACAATTCATTTTGCCACCACTCATTCTATCCTGTTGTTGTCACAAGTAGAGAGAGAGAGCGAGAGAGAGAGAGAGAGTTGTGGAAAGAATAGGCATTAGATCAGTCTAATCCAGCAAGTATGCATGCACACCCACAATCCATCTTGCCACCACTCATTCCATCCTGTTGTTGTCACAAGTAGAGAGAGAGAGAGAGAGAGAGAGTTGTGGGAAGAATAGGCAAGAATGGACACAACCACACTACCATTTTAGAAAGTGTCTAAAAACACAGGGAGCATGCAACACCAGGAGGAGCTGATATGTTTATATGTTTATGCTGGGTGTGTGCATATCAGTCTAATCCTGGTGTGTGTGCAGGATCCGTCTGAGGTGGAGATTAGGTGCAGCAGCTAGTCTAAAGGAAAGAAGAGTGTACCTAGATTGCCAGCAAGTTTGTTGATTTGGAGCCTTAAACCCCCTGCCCTTGCTGCAGCAATCATGGCTGAACCTAACAAAGCAAAGATTCAGGAGATACTGGCTTCCAATCTGGACCCAGCAGAGAAGCTAAGGCTGATAGTGGAAGAACAGAGGATAGTTGACAAGGAAAGTGTGCGAGAGGCAGTGGCAATGCTCACACCCGAGGAGAGGGAGGAGCTCAACAGGCGGGCTCGTGAGGGAGAGGTTGTTGTCCCTGGAGGCACTGGTGGCAAAAGCCTGGAAGCTCAAATCCACCTTGCTGAAGGTACCCAAATCCCCACCTTTTCTTGCATCTTCAAACCCAAATCTCTGCCACCACTCTAACCCATCACCCAGCCTTGCTAGCTCTAAAACCTGGATCTGTATCTAGGTAGAGATGCTTGTTTCTATCTCTCGAGGGGAAAAATTGCAGTTGTTGGTTTCGAACAACAAAACAGCTCAAATAATGCTAAATTGCTTTGTGTGGGTGTTGATTTCAAAAGGTCGGGCCAAGGGAGGGAAGCATCGAGCTGAGCAGCTGGGGAAGGAAGGTTATCAGGAGATGGGAAAGAAGGGAGGATTATCAAGCTCAGGAGAATCACCTGAAGAGAAAGGGGTACCAATTGACGAGTCAAAATTCCGGACCAAAAGCTGAAGAAAAACACAAAGCCATCAGATATCTGACTGGATTTCAACATGGACAAATGAGGAGCAATCAGTATTTCAATCAGGAACAAACAGAAGCGGAGAGCTTGACAATCTCAAATGTACAAAATGACACTATGAGGAACAAACAGAAGCAGAGAGCTTGACAATTGCAAATTGTACATATGAAGCTTACTAGCTTTACTTATACTAAAAGCTTTTGAGGATAGTATTACTGTGGGGCAAAGTTGTCTGCCCTGTTCGTCATATGCACTGTGCATACATCAGTTTTGTAGAGATGGGTGAAGAGATAGTTACTGTGAGCTTCAGAATCTGACGAGGAGTGGGGACTGGAGGGAGAGAGAGGGAGAGAGAGAGTTTGGCTGAGATTAGGTTGCAATGAGCACCAAGTTCGTGGTCTGTTGAAAATTCATGCATTTTTTGTATGGATTTGGAATTTTAATGGAAACAAAGCTCTGATGGACAGTTGGGTGGAAAGTTTTAATCCTTCCATTGCTTTCCTCTTCCAGAGGATTCATATGAGTGTGGGTTTGTAGCAACTTGAAAAGTGTCATAATATGACTACCTAAACTACTACACAGTTGAGCTCAGATAAACTGCATTTAACAAAAGAGTGTAGTCAAAAAGTAATCTACAATCTGCAAGACCATGAGAATTGGTGAGACAGTGCTCTCTATCCAACCAACAAAGGGTCTAAGCAGGTGTGGAACCAGCAGAAAGATTGTCCAATTTGGGGTCAGCACGATAAACACCTGTGTGATTTGGAAACCCTTTTGGTGCCACCCACCACACCCATGTCACACCTGCCTTTTCCACCTTCCATTTCCTCACCTAGTTTCAAACATACAAACATGACACAATACTTTTACATGCATCTCAAGCACAACAAAAGAAAGATACAGGAAAGAGATTGGATGACATTTTCTTTCCTTGGGTTCTTGGTCCTAATCTCTTCCCCTGGAAGGACTTGAGATGTGTTATCCTCAATCTATTCTCCTTTTATGAGAATTTCTTTTTCCTACCTGACTGACAGGATCTCTCTAGGTGGCTTTTGAGGGGAAAAAAATTGAGAGAGAGAGAGAGAGAGAGAACTATTTCTGCACAAAGATCTACAAGCAGAATGTAGACTAACCTGATCCAACTGCATTGCTGCCACATCTTTTTCAGCAGTCTCCTGCACCGGTGAATGTGTTGAAGTCGAGAAATGTCTGGAACTAGTCTTTGTCCAAGTGTGATACTTTTTCAACCCTGGGTCAATTGTTGTGTGTTGAGGCTTGGCATCTGTATGAACTGGTGCATCCCACCCTGGCATTGTCTTTGACCCCTGTCCCAAGCACCCCACACACCCAAGAAATAAAAACGTGATTCCACATCATGGATGGTAGTAACTACTGTTGTGCTATGCAACAAGTGAAATGTATAGACACCATGGTTGTGCAGGACAGCATCAATGCAAAGCAGTATAGACAGTGTAGTTGTGCAGGGTTTAGGTATTTCATCACAGAAATACTGTAGTAGCTTTGAAGACAATTTTCTACTCTAACTTGAATTGTCAAATCTTTCTCTGGCCATGAAGACCCTTCTTCAACTGCTCAAAACTTGGCAATCAAGTATGAGACTGACTCTCTCAACAACCCATGTGCAACCCAGGTGTTTTTGCTGTGCAGAAGTGAGATCACGTTTCTCCAGCATCCCCCAAGGTCTATTACACCCTCATCTGGATTTTGGAGTAAGTGGCTGCTCCTAGGGGTATTTGGATTCAGAAACCTTCACAAATGATTACTTTTCCTCTTTGGCAGGAGGAACATCATCCAAATACCAATGTGTTCAACAACCAAAACCCTAAGGATGCCCTTAAATTCATTCTCATGGAATTTGGAAATTGATAGTGAAGTGCTCAGATGCGGCTGAATCCAAACAACATTCTGACTTCAAATTGAACATCGGCAGATAACATCTGAATCATGTTTAGTATTTTTTTTCCACTGTGACATTATCTTCTCACTTACCAAGGATCTAAAATTGAAGAATCCTGCAATGGGTGTATGATCTAAGAAGGCTTGTTGCAGCAGTGTGCCCCAGAGAGAAAGAGAGAGACATCGATAGGAAGAGGGGAGAGAGGCTGCTAAGGGTGGGGAGATTGGCAAACCTGGAAACCTGGGGGCTCTTGCTGGGCCTTTGCAGCTTTTTCTTTGGTGATTTCTTTGGGCTCAGCGAGATGTATGTCATCTGCTCTCCTATCATCTGGTGTGTCACCCTTTGTTGCCGGGTCATTCTCAAGGCCTCTCAAAGGCCTCACTCCCACAGTTGTGTCCTGTACCATTTCCTGCACACACCCTCCATGGAGGATCCTCCTTGCCATCATGATGATCCCTTGGAGTCTAAACTCCGACAAGCTCCAGCAACTGTTCCTCTTCATCATCAAAGCCTTGCTGAACATCACCATAATTGCTGTACTCACAAAATCCCACAAATTCACCCACCCAGAAAGAAGAAGAGGAAGAAGGAAGCTACTAAGCCCAACAACACCAAATACAAATAACAGAATCAACCCAACAGAGATCAGAAACCCACAAAACTCCAACAACAAAAACAGCAACAAAATCACCTCCACAGCAAACCACAACACAAAATCCACCAATCAAACAACCACAAAAAAAACGATGACGAGAGAGAGAGAGAGAGAGAGAGAGAATATGTGTTTTACATGTGGCACATATATACCATACTATGTGGCAACAAGAGCTCCCTTTCTTTGATATAAAATTAATATCTTCACTCCACCAAGATTTGCCCTTGTCCCATTGCAATGGATTTACCCTCTTGTGGCCAAGTGGTAAGATGTCTTTCAAAACTTTGTTTGAACCTCTCTTCTTTTCAAAAACATTTCTACTTGTGAGATTAGGGCACATGCCCAGATTTTACAAAATTTCCTTACTTTGCGGATACCACTGAAAGAGGGGATAGGGGGCCCAAAGCAGAAGAGATAGGGGTGAAACATTGTGAAATTAGGGCACATGCCAAGATTTAATAAAATTTCCTTACTTTGTGGATACCACTGAAAGAGGGGATAGTGGGCACTGAAAGAGGGGATAGGGGGCGAAAGCAGAAGAGATAGGGGTGAAACAAAGGGTGACTTTAAGGATAACTCTATTACTTGAATAGCTAGCTCCATGTAGAGGAAAGAAAAAGTGAAAACTCTAAACCATAACTAACCCTAACCTTTGTTTAATTATTCCTTAAAATAGACAATTTGAAAAAAAAATTGTAATTGCAAGTAAGTTGAAAGCCCAGCTAATTAACCAAGTATTTTCCTACCACTAATGTTTGGAACAAATTAATTCATGAATGGCTTTGCTGGAAAAAAGAAAAAAGAAAAAAAAAACATTTTTGCTTGTTGAAATTCATGGGAATTAAACTCTCATCCTCTTCTTCAAGGCTTTCTATAGTCCCGATTGGATAACATTACAAATACAAAACATAATGAACATTTTTTAATATCTATTTTTTAATTTTAGGATTATTTTGGAATATTGAAATTGTGTCAGAACTTGCAGTTACTGCAGCATCAACGCGACATGCAGCAGCAGATCAGCAGCTCACTCGAAGCTCTGATCTGGAAAGCTGCCTTGCAGCAGAATCGCTGATGTCAACTGATTCTAGCATGACACAAGCTGCTGCTGCTGCTGCTACAGGCCGCAGTCATGACATTCAAGACTGGACAATTACTAGATATGCATTAATAGATCAGGAGGATCAGCATGAGGAGGGGTTAAGGAATGTAGAGAATATGAATATCGATAGCTACTGCATCTTCAACGAATTACAAGCTGCTGCATATGAAGATGAAGATGATCGTCATCATCATCTACACGTTGCAAATAATCAGCTGCTACACAACAATACTGATCAAGATTTCAATAATTTCCAGGAGTCCTGCATGTTGCAGGAATGGCGAGATCTGATTATAGATCATACCAAGTTCAGCTGGAGCCATGAGCTTGTACCAGAA
>Ga0209611_10005065_pt1 | contig 22310 bp, 12 predicted proteins | sample S1TSphgellanicum_3_FD_187693 | JGI IMG/M metagenome (GOLD analysis project Ga0209611, IMG submission 187693) | Host-associated microbial communities from peat moss isolated from Minnesota, USA - S1T2_Fc - Sphagnum magellanicum MG (SPAdes) (version 2) | ecosystem: Host-associated > Plants > Peat... | reverse complement strand
AAAAACCTGGAGTGGTAGCGGAGGGGAAGTCTACCCGTAACTGCCCGTCGAGATTCTACCTGCCCGAAAGGGCTTCTACCTTCCTATTCGACTTGTTTCCTGAAAGCCAATCCTTTCGAAACTGCCCGGGTGATCAGGCCTGGCCTTACATCGATTTCCTTATTCGGTGAGCGCACTACTAAGGTCACATCAACGGCTGTGGGCTTTTTGAACTTAAATCTAAAATATAATATAATTGAACTGAATATCCTTTATTGGCCTCACCTACCAAGGCAAGGATATTGTGTTTAGGTTCATTATAGAGTATAATAGCTTAAGGGATTTTGGCTCCTAGGTAGTAGGTCTATTTTAATAAGAGGATTTTTGAAAGTTCATATTTTGGCTTGTGTTGAAACTTGAAATTAGTTATAGAGTTATGATATCTTGAAGGATTTTGGTCGTTTCTTATAGAGGACTTTTTTTGAAGATTATATATTTGCATGGTGAAATATTTGAATTTCCATAATTCTTCTTTTGCCTTAAGATATACACCCCGTGTTTTGGAACTTGGGAGCTATGGTGTTGAAAGCGTGTAAGAAGGTAGGTAATTGAATATTCCCCTGCTGCATTTTTGTGCTTTTGTTGAAAGCTTGCAACCAATGGCAGGAGAGGAATCCGTGGGATTTCTAAGGGTTTTTAACCACTAAGGCCGTGGGCACAAAAGTGGCCTATTTGAATCCCTCCTTTAGGGAGCCTGTTAAGTACCCAAAAGTCATGTTTGTCTCTTTCTCTCAATTCCAAAGGGCCACCGTTGTGGTGGTCTCCTGTCTTTTGGGCTTTTTCGTGGAATCTCCCATTTTGCATGCAGTTTTGTGACAGCTGGGTGGATGAAGGAAAGGTGTGGGTGATGTCTTTCTTTCTTTCTTCCTTTCTTTTCTTCTTTCTCTGAGGGAACCACCACTTTCATCCACCTGTGATTGGATGTGTATATCCGTAATCACCAGCTCTTCCGGATGGAATTTTGAGATCAGCTAGCTGATTCCTGATAGCATTTTTTTAGAAACGGAAACAAGTGCATTGGTCATGTTTTCTATTTTAAGGGTTGTGGCCACCTCTAGTAGGTATCTATCTATGAAGCAAGGTAGTTTGTTTGATGCAACCCTGCAAAACTTTATTTATAAACACCATAGATCTGGAAAATGTACAAAGGAATGAGAGAAATGAAAAGGGAGAATTTACGTGATGTCAAGTTAGCTCAAACTAGATGCCAAAATCTCTCCATGTCAAAAATTGATCACTTGTACTAAGTCGACTATATTTCTCAATGTCAAAAATTGATCGTTTGCAATAAGTTACCTATGGTGATGGGAGTTTGTTTTGTTTTGTGTAAACATCTTATTTTTAAAATTTTGTCATTGTGATGAAGAGCTTCATGAGGTCAAAGGTTATGTCCAACATTATTGTATACACAACAATATGCCATGAATCCTTAGTGGGATAGATGTGCTCAATGTATGGCAACTAGGTTTAAGTCTATGATTGTCGTCCCAAACATAAAACATTTAAAAGAAGAACTATGGAAGGTTGGGGTTTCCCTACAAAAACTCCTAAAAAATGACATTCTTTTCTTTCCACAATGTGTCCATAAGCTTTCATACTCCTTCACATCCTCCTCACCTTGCCAATTTGTTACCAAGACATTAAAAACTTTTTGGCTTTCCTTTTAACCCATTTGAAAGGCCTACTCCATTTTGAGAATGTTAATTTTAACATAGGTTAGCAATAAGCATCACAAGCATTCAACACAATATTAATGCTATGTTCATCCTTGGCTTTTACCTAGGTTGAATATTGATTTTTCAAGCATTTCACTAGTGTTGAACTTGTGTTGGGGTTGAAATGCTTGGATTGTCCTCTCACATGTTGAAGGGTCCTTGCTAAGCACGTATTGTAATGCAACTTGTCCCTCCTTCATGTTCTTTTGAAATCCATGTATAAAGTATCAAGAGAATTAACCTTTAATGATAATTACAATGTAAAAAATCCACATGTAAAGGATCAAGGCTATCAACCATAAACATTGAAAATAGAAACTAAGAGGTTCAAAACCATCAACCAAGCCTATCAAAGCAAAATCAAGAGGATCAAGATCATCAACCAAAACCATCAAATTGAAAAACAAGTGCAAATTGTAGACTTTTGGCATTGAGTGTAAAGAACATGAACATCAAAATTGTCAAACAAGAAATAAAATTGAGGTCATGAGGATTAAAATTGTGAATTGTTGACATTGAGAGTTGAAAGCATAAGCATCTAGACCATGAACAAAAAACATCAAATCGAGATCGTGAAAATCAAAATCATCAACCAAGATCGCTAAATTGATATCATGAGGATCAAGGCCATCAACCAAATCTATCAAATTAAGGAAAAGACATGCAAAACCATGAATTTTTCAATGTTGAAAATAGAGACCATGAACATCAAGATCATTAACCAAGAACATCAAATTGAAATCATGAAGATCAAAATTGTAAACTTATTTATTGACATTAAAAGTTGAAAACATGAACATCAAAACCATCAATCAAAACATCAAATTGAGTTCATGAAAATTAAGATCATCAACCAAGATCACTAAATTGAAATCATGAGGTCAAAACCATCAACCAAGGCCATCAAATAAAAAAGAAGATGTACAAATCTATGAATTTTCACTCTTGAATGTAAAAAACATGAGCATCAAAACTATCAATTGAATCCATCAATTTTTTAAAAAAAGGATCAAAATTGTGAATTGTTGACACTGAGAGCAGAGAACATGAACATCAAAACCATCAACCAAGAACATCAAATTGAGATCAAGAGGATCAAAACCATGAACAAAAACCATGAAATCTATATTAATAGGATTGAAACAATCAATCAAGACCATTGAATCAAGAAAAAAAGGATAAAAACTGTGAATTCTCAACATTGAAAGTGAAAAACATGAACACAAGACCATCAACCAAAAATATCAATTCAAGTTCAAGAGGATCAAGACCATTGATCAAGACCATAAACCAAGACCATGAAATTGAAATCAAGAACATTGAGACCATCAACCAAGATCATCAAATCAAGATCAAAAGGATCAAAATCGTGAACTTTCAACACCAAGAGTAGAAAACATGAGGATTAGGATTATCAAGCAAACATATCAAATTGAGTTCATGTGAATCAAAACTATGGATTGTTGACATCAAAAGTTGAAAACATGAATATGAAAATCATCAAACTAAGACTATGAAATTGAAATCAGGAAGATTAAAACCATCAAATTGAGATCAAAATGACAAAAAATGCAATTTGTCAATAATGAGAGTAGAAAACATGAACATTGTATGACCCTAATTCCACATTGAAACACTTTCTTGCAACTAGAATTATGGAAATTTGTTATATAACAATTAATAAACACTTTCATGCTTTCATTGTAGTGCTACTTAATAATTATAGTTCCATGGGTGGATACCATTTTGCAAACTAGATTGTTGGGTTGCATGAAATTATACTACAATAGTTGAATGAACATTAAAACAATTACATGGCAACTTATGAGTAATGCATATAAATAGGTCTAATGAAGATGAAATTGGAATTGTGGAGCAATTAATGTGTTTTCCCTAGAATACAATTTTACAACTACATTCGTGACATGACATATTGTCTTGCAATTAGATGTTTGATTATTGGGTCTAGAATAATTGTGATGGAGTTGTCTTGAGTTGTCTATTAACAACTTCATAACAATTGAATAAGGACTTTGACATTAAATTTCAATTACAAAACAACTAATGTGTTCTTCAAATAATATTATTGTACAACTATGTTGCCAACATTGGATACTAATTTACAACTAGATGTCAATGATTATTGAGTCCAATTTAATTGTATGGGAGTAATTTTGAATTACCAAGTGTGTAAAATTGGGCTATCCATAGTTGAAAACTAGGCTACCATTGAAAGAGGTAGCATGCATTTGGTAAGATCATTAAATATGCAACATCAATGCAACTCAAGTGGTGCATTTGTGATTGCCATGCAATTGCAACATAAATTGTCTTGTTCATTTTCACAACTTTTTTGGTGGCCAATACCCACTACTTTACAACTATTAACATCCATATATGCATGTCCTTATAACTAGTGGTACTATTGTTGATATTGACATGTAACTTGATAGAGCCAATGTGATGCCATTTTCAACTATGTTTGATATTATTAAAGGCTTAACAAATACAATTGGGGATTGACTTGTAACAAATACAATCAATCTTATCTAGTTTTGCATTTGGTACAATCATCAATGAAACTATTATTCAACACTATGTGATTGGTTTTGGCATTACTTTTCATTGATATATGCCAAAATGCAATTAGAAATACTTACAAATGCTACTACCCATACTTCACATATTCATATCCACAACTCAAAATTAAATGTTAAGTGAAGTGGTCATTGTTTTAGGGTTCTTGTGTTCAAGACATTTGAAGTCGCAATTCAAATCCACAACCAAGATGAACCACGCAGTAGGCATTAGACACCACTTTATAAAATAAAAAAATCAGATTACAATGCTTCCCAACTATAAATGTTTTAACTCCAACTCCCTTAGGCATGCATACAAGGAAAAATTAGAATTGATGAAAATTATGGTAAAAATGTAAAAAATTCCATTCTCAACACATTGAATCTTGCTTTTTTTTTTTTTTTTCAGCTTATCAATAATGAAAGACCATAGCAAGTGTAACAAATGCTTGATTTCTCATGTTTTTTAAGTGGTAATTTAATTTGATATTAAATTTTAAAAATTTATTCATATAACAATATTCATAATATATCATGAGAACATCTGAATAAGTTTGAAATGAATCTAATGAATTAAAAACACACAAAAACATTATTAAAAAAAAAGAAACTTTGAAAATGACATATTTTTGACAAAAGTTTAATACAAACCTTTACATAATGATATAAATTTAAAAAACTTTCAATTTTTTTTTTTAAAACATTAAAATATTTCAAAAATATTTCAAGAAGAAGTAGTCACCAAGGATGAGATAGTGACTCCTTTTATCATCCTTAGCCCCTAAAGGACTATTCTAGCACTTGCACACTACAAAACAAGAGATTCTTAGGCAACTTAACATATCTTCGAGAGAAAGAATAAAGCAATCTCTATAGGAACCTCAACAGATCCAATCAATAGACACTTGAAAAAACATTATCAGAGGTATTTTCTATTCAAGCTTCTGACCGACAAGAAATATTTCCCTACATTGTCATCTTTAGTGTCAATGTCTTTCTTAGGTTTTAAAAAGAAGCCTACCTCTAGCCTCCATAGCCATGAAAGCTCAAAACAAGCATATGGGACAACCAGAACTATGGGTGTGCGTAACCAGCCTGCACCAGAGGTTGAAATATGTACCTTATTACAATGCATTGCACTAGAATATATTGTGGGTAACACTTGGAAGACTGCAGTCCAAAGGTTGAAGCAACGAGGTTTTCATCAATTGAGCAGGAAGAAGAACAGAATCACACATGTCCAAGACCACCAAGAACGTAATCTATGAAAGTACTTATGACAGCTAGAAATTGCATGTGCAAAAACAAGAGACAAAAATATATAAATTGGGACACAGGCCAGTTAGTGGCTTCCATGCAAAGAGCTCAGAATTCTTTCAACTTCAGTTGTTGTAACATGTGCAATCCAGAGTACACCTGCAGAAAAATACTATATGAAAAATAAAATTCAATCTCTTTATCCAAAGATGATGAACCTTACAACAATCCATATGGTTTGAAATATGCAAGTAAGCACGAGAAAAACTCATTGAAATCATGAAAGTTCCACCATGCTGAGTGACCAGCCCTTCCATGCCCAGGCACATCAGATTCTTGCATCCATCAAGTGCCCAAGAAAGTGAGGATTCTGGGAAATATGCTGGCTTTATGAAAGGGAAAAAAGAACCTGCATTGCATTTTCAAGTAGAGCTTTAACTGCATTCCATCAATAGGCCTATCAGGACAACCTGATACCAAGAAGAGCACATGTAAATATTCTGAGCAACCAGAACACTCTGTAGCCACAAGCAAGCCAGTCTGCATAGAATCAAACCTCATACTCAGGGTTGGTATAGCTCATTCAAGATGCAACTAGCTTCTGAAGGCAAGGTTCATTTCGTTTTAGCTTTCCCCTGTACAAGCAATCTAAGTCTAGGGCACAAAGAGGCCTAGTTCATCATGCACAAAAAAAATATCTTCAGTATAATTAAGAGCAACAGGCTTTCACATGTGCAGTGGACATGAACAAAAGTATGTACGGTACTGACTAACTAACATAGCTGCATAGGGCCCAACTGCAGGTATAGGCTAGTTTCACACCAGCATGCATACTAAGTTTCTGTCACAAAACCAGAAGTAATTGGAAGAAACCACCATGATGTTGGCTAACATAATCTGAATATAACCATAAAAGAAAATTAAAAGAAAGGACAGGAAAGAAAAGAAAGGAAACACAGAAATGGAGCTAAGGAAGCGGAAAAAGACAACAAAAGTCAAAAACTCTTATACAGAAAGAGCTTTGAGAAAAATTTCATAAATTAATCAGCACAGCAGCAGCAAGCCAACACCAAATCCACTGCAAACAGAAGATGTCATGAATGTTTTCATCCTGGGAAGCAGGAAACACCAATGTGAAGAATAAATATTTAACAAAACCAGCAACCCACCAGAAATTCTACTAAGGATAAATGACATATGTGTGGTTACACAAACAGTCAAAGAGGCCCATGCAAGGTTTTTCTTAGATGCTTCAACAGAGACATTAACATCCATAGTAGCATACGCCACCATCCCTTTAAATGTCTCAATGTGATGTCTACCACCAAGCATTGGATAATTTAAGCACACCATGCAATAGCAGGTCCAGTACCAGTGATCAAGATCATCAGTAAAGGCAGGGCACTTGAACAAGGTAGTCTAAGCTCCCAAGCACCCAGTTTGACCATCAAACATTTATGTGTTCACTTCAGAGACTGGAAGATATTGCAAAGCATTTGACTACAAATGTACACAATTGCCCTGCATTGCCAATCCAGTTTGTAAGAAGCCAGAACAGAGAAAGGGTGTTGCAACTCACTGCAGCCAGAATCTCTTCCAAAAACAAGTATTGTGATCCCTCTATATAGGTCTTTTCAGACCTCTCCACCTGAGGCTTCTCCAGCAAATCATACATTTCATAAGTCATCTGCACATGACAACCAAGAAAATTAAGCTCAAGTAAAGTAGTAATGTTTCTCAGATTGTATCCCAGATTCATCCCCTGTGCCTCAAGAGGCAACAAAGAGTTTCTCAGCAATGTCAAATCATGTGATAAATCACTTATAAAGGGCTAGCACAGCACAAGGTCCTCCACAGAATTGACTCACATGATAAAAAAAGTAACAAAGGCGCTCAGGAAGAAAACAAATATTTGCAGCCTCCCCCCAAATCAGCAGATACAGCACCATTATACAAACCTTGTGATCCACTGTTTTTTTCTCTACAACAGACATGAATTGAAATTAGATCTCAAAACAAGGTCCTGAAAAGTCTGATAAAATAAAAACAGGAACTAAACTCCCTGTCCATCCTGGGTAGTGATATTGCTTGATGTAACAACTTTAAAGAGCGGATGCAACAGCCTCCTAAGATGGTCAATTTAACAGGACACACATTTTCAGTGAAGGGTTAGCATTGTATAAGACAAAAACAATAATGCATAGACCAGAAATTTCAGCACATATCAATCTCACCGTACTCTAGCTCTTGTAAATTTGGTGCACAGGGAAAGCATTGGAAAACTCACTCATGAAAGAGCACAGTGGTAATCACAACAGCAAGTAGACTCTTACCTCTCAACTTGTGATTCCTCTCTTAAGAAAAGGCACTGGCACTCATAATTCACAATTTTAGAATGGAACAATTTTAGCATGGACATGGGTGACAACAGCCCCATCCACCTGTAACTATCACAAAAACAATATCAAGTCACCAGTGCAATCAACACAAGTCAATCTTGGAAAATATCTCAAATCAAGACTAGACCTCTAAAAATGAACCCACTTTTGCACTAGATCCTTCTAACATGACACAAAACAGTTGCATCTGTCATTATCACCTAATTATTGTGAAGTTGGCTATAGATGGATAGATTTGAAGGGCTGTTATAGGTAGCAGAGTTTATAACCACTGAAGGGAAGAGAGAAGTAACAAGAAGTTCAATGAACCTTGATGTGCTGTGATGGCAGAGGAACACTTGAGAGGTGGGACTGTAAATTGGCCAATAGAAGAATCAGATGCTCTCACTGTGGCAAATCAGCCCTAAGTGCTAAGCACAACCACATTGGTGCATGCCTTTACCACCCCCACAAAAGTAACAGAGTCTGGCTGCACACATTCCTATTGCATTTGTTGAAATAGTTCCAGTACCTTCTGCCCTTGCTCACATTGCACATGTCCCAATATCATGGTTGTCCAAGTAACCACATCTTGAGATGGAATCTTGTTGAACACAATCCAAGCCTCCTCAACACCCCCACATTTTGCATACATGTCCACCAAGCTACTCCTCACAAAGACATCAGACTCCAAACCACTTTGAAGTATCTGCTGACACAGCTGCCCTGTTGGAAAAGCTGCATCACCTTCTCAGGTTCCCCATCCTACACATATTTTGTAAGCTTCTGATTCTATGCAAAAATGCTCGATTGCACTGTTCTTGGTGCCAATGCAGCCATCTCTACTGCCACCCATGGCAGGTTTTGTTGGTTGTCAAGCCAGAGTGCTTCATGTGTCTTCTTATGCTTGAGATCTACCTTTTATTTGTCTACAACCAGAAATTGAAATCAAGCTGATCAGCCATGTATTCTCCACATCCCAGGCATAAATGATACCATAAGAATAGAGAAAGCTGTACTGAGCTTCTCCATCAGCATATTGCATTTACTTGCCTTCTCCAGCATACTACTATATTGCCTTTACCTACCTTCTCCATCTACATCTCCATCTACATCAATGAGCCTACTACTAAACCTTGTGATACACTCATCTCTGCATATCCACCGAAGTATCCTACATCACCCTTCCCCCCAACAAAATTATCCAAAGCTTTTCAATTCACCTTAAGAATTCTAAATATCAATTTGATTTTAGTGATAATAATATTTCACCCCACCCATGTTCAAACCCATCAATAAAATTGTGCAATGGTTTTATCCTAATATCCTAGAGGACCACTGCCCTCAGGGGTTGACTGCCCTTTCTCTTTACTTATGAGCAGGAATCATACCCATCAAAGGCTCCAAGATATCTATTATAAGTTGCACAAAATGGCCCACAGCCTGAAGCAACACATACAAGGCTGGATGGCTGCATAACAAACACCTTCCACAACGCTTACTTTGCAGTCATAAATTCCTGATTATCTTTTGTAACTTAAGTTACCAGAATGGTGGTATGAACCAAAAAATGAGCATGGCAGCACAACTGTGGTTATTGAGTGCATAAGAACCTGCTTTCTTCATTGGCAAGAAGCATTTACAATTTACGTCCTGCCTTTGGATTGAATTCATCTCTTAATGTCTTGCACCTCAACAACTGGATTAATAAAAGATCCCACCAGCACCTTTAATCAATGAAACATAGCCACACTGGGTTCAATGCTATATAACTGATGTAAAAAGGAAACAATGAACATTTTTCTTGCACACTAATTGATTGTGACTACAAGAAGCTTAACCTAGCAACAGTGGCATGCTACAGAAATTGGTCAAACTTAAGACTTCATATGGCCAAAATTGCAAAACTCAATTTGACCCAGAAACAAAAGGTCCTACATCATCAAGTAAGAACAAGATTTCACTCAACATGAACTTGAAAACATGAACCTTTCAAATCACAAAATTAGCTTTAGAATGCAAGTAACATTCAATCAACATCTATATCTAAACATTGGTTGCAAATCTTGTTCTTGTATTATCAGTTGAGAGACAGAATCCCAAAACTAATGCAAGAGAAATCTTGTAGCCTCTAGGTCAAAAATAGCAGGTAAGCCCAGTACAACAGACCCCTAAATGGCATGTGTTCTTGCAGAAATGTTTGATGGTGGTTCAGGGAATAGAGTATGAGTCTTGTCCAATCTGCTTTAATATGCAGCTCACATGTCCCACCATAGCTGTCACACCAGCCTCTGCTCTGGCTTAGTAGATTTTTTTGCAACTTTACATAGTAGCTGCAGTAGCAGATTCATCACCATTGAATAACATCATGGGTCAAAGCAAATGTATGTAACCACCCATCATATCTGGCGTTGATTGGAAGGATCTCAAAACAGGACTCTATGTGCCTCCTAGATGAGCAGTTTGCTTACTCTGTAAAAGAATATGCAATTCTGGAGGATTAGTCAACTAAGTTTTAAATGCTTCATCGCCAGATTTCTGGGTCATGGTGGCTGCTGTCAAGGTTTCTAAGCATTTGCGTCAAGGCTGCAAATCATGAGATAACATGTTTCAGCTGAAAAGGTAGCTTGAATACACTATGTAAGTAGTCAAACATGAGGATCCTGATGGATGATCATGATTAATACATTTGAGCAAAACACATGTGATTAAGGAGAGATGTATTTTTGCTTTCACTTAGTCTGCAGGGTGCATTTGTAGCTGTATTGTCTCTACTTATTGTCAATCTTGTGGCACTGTGCAGCAATAGATAGCAAAGTAAGCCCAAGGGCCAACTCCTGTTGATGTAGCTATTCCAGACATGCAAGAAATTCTCAACTTGACAATATGCAAGAAATTTTCAAGCTTCATGTTGTTTGTCTTGTCTGAAGTTGATGCACACCTCCATCAACTCAAGACATGGCATAGGATGTTTCGCAATAGTGGAGGTAATATCATTTGAGAACACCTTATCCATTTTTCCCTACCAATCTTGCTGCAGATGGCACTATTTGAACCACTGGTATTTATTGGACAGAAAATTCTATAAGGTTGCTTCAGAGAATCTTTCACCTTCACATGTTCACAAACTCTGACCACAGTTACAACTCATATACCTGACCCATATAACTGCATATTGAAAAGAAAAAGTTCAAGAAGAGAGCTTACTAATTTCAGGGGAGACACACAACAAATGCAGATTTCAAAGCTTCAGTGTAGTTATTTTCATCCTCTTCCACCTGCCATCTTGCAATTATTGCTGCCTGGTTCTCTCGCTCCACTAGATTACCACAACAATCTTCATGTATTCCAACATAGGAGGTTAAAAACACTTAGTGTCACTTGACCTACCCATAGGTGTGACACAAGTCTCCCTGTGCTGCTGTTTCTCTCCATGATGCTTGAACCACAAACTTAGACAATTCACCTTCAATTCTTTGACATTTGCTGGAAGCTTGCCATTGTGAGCTGTCTTCCAGTCCTGAGCAATCTTAATGAGAAGAACTGCAATAGAATATGTTTCTGTATAACATTGTCGATGGTATCAATGTTAAGTTCATCAACATACCTACAGAACAGAAAGGAATCCAAGCACAAGATATGCTGTAATAGATGATAAGAAAGCCACATGGATTGCAGGAGCAGTGTATACAAAACAAAAGCTTAGCATACAAAACATCAAAGCATTGTATGAAGTATCCTATCAACAATCACAACATCCATAAGACTGACAAGCAACTGTAATTAATAATCTGCTTGAGCATGAACCTCTCATAAGAATCAAGAAATCTCCATTCTCACGATTAAGAAAAGGCAAAGTTAGGTTAACACTTCCTCAACCAGACACAGAGAATTCCAAAGAAGGAAAGACAAAAACAGAGAACAAAGGATCAAGAAACAAAAACAACAAGAAAGCAGTATGAACAACAGTGCCAGTCTCACACCTGTTCTGTTCAGGGACCATCAACAGTAGCATGTATGATAGTGACTTCTCTATTGCAACTTTTCCACTGACTTCATCAGCTCCCTACAGTGGGTAAAGGCCAGTGAAAACACTAACCTGCATACTGAGTTTCTGCAGCAATTCTGGAAGCAACAGGAAGACTAATTTATGCTTGAGCATAAGTTACAATCATGATGACAATTTAGGGAGATATTGTGGGAGACCCAAACCCGGACCAGACTAATAGCGTACTTCCATAGCTCAGAGAGCTGAGCAGACCATTCTTGAAGTGTGATGTGGCTAATGTAGACACAATCTTGCGGAAAAGTTGTGTGTTCAAGTTACAAGAATATAACAACATATTGTGAGTCCTCCACCCTTGAACCTTATATGAAAAATTAGTGGTGTAACAAAGCTCTGAAGTTCAGGCCAAGGGTTGTGGAGTCAGAGATCCTCCTTATTGTCTGGCTTTGATTCAATCACATCATGCTTCTGTAGAGTCAATCCCATTTCCATCAGTGGTCCCCTTAGGTAAACTTAGTACATTATAAACAAACTTCACCTTATATAGTAGCATTAACTAAGAACACTGTAAAGTGGAAGCTGGCCATGCCTCTACCTTGCAGTATCCCTGGCCTTTTTCTTTCAACACAAGCCAGACCTCTGCAACCAGGATACCATTTTCCACAACAAGTCTTCAAGATCCAACTACACCGTACAAATAACTTGCAAAGGACTCGTTAGAAAGGCAGTAGGAAGTGAAGTGCAGTCTTGTGCATGGCTTGACAATCTAACCACACCCTCTGCTTAGAGCAGGGGACCTATTACTCACAGCTAAGTCTCTAAACTGTTTAGTGACCATATAAGTACCTCTACACCGATGCACAGCAACCCTGCCAAACCATAGGAGCGTGTAATGATCAACATCACATTCTGTTATTGGCATATCTCATCCAGCTTTAAAAGAGAATTCTCTTGCATCTATGAATGCACCAGAACCCCATAATGAAGGCTGTTAGGTAAGTAGTCATGCTCTATTGACCAACTCCATCAATCATGTCAAAAAAATCTAGGTCAACTGAAAGATGCGGACCATCTGCATCTGGTTAGGATTCCTTCTCCAGCCCCTCGTAGCCCTAAAATTTCTGAGATACAGAAGAAAAGCATTCTCGGCACCAATAACATTTACAAGTTTACCTGAGTGGCAATCACAAGAGTGAGCTGGGAGAAAAGGGCAGGATTAGACTCCAACAGAGCTTCAGGCAATTCCTCTGTGAATTTTGCATCAACTGCATCATTGAGTTCATGGAGCAAAGGGGGGACAGTCTTTGCTCTTGATGGCCCCAGACTATCTTAGTCAACTGCATGAAGGAAGCCAACAGAATCACAACCCTGAACCTAACAAGAATACACAACAGAACAATCAGACCTGAACCTCATTACCAGCACTAATTAACCAACAAGATTAACCTTTGAAATTAGCTTTCAGTGCTGGAAATGTTCAACACACATCTGCATCAAATCTCTTCATAAGTACTGAGAATTTCTCAACACACTTTCTGTACCAAACTACAAACTACCGAGCACTCATCAATCAAGTAGCAGGAGATTGCTATTACTGGAATGATTCAATTCTAAGGATCACTATCTGCCAAGCTTCAAGCATCTTGTGAATAAATTTGACTCCAAGGATGGCTACCTGCATGATGCCAAGCTTCAAGCATCTTGCAATGAAGATACTTTGAACATACTCAGGCAAGGGAAGAAACATCAAGGAGGAAGAGCAGTTTGATCCTCTTCTGTTGGGAGCCTCATAGATGTGCTCAAGCAATGTGAGACACAATTCAAGGCAACACACTTCAAGCTAGCCTTGTTACAACTGAAGGTATGCAAATGTCCCTTTCTTTCCACAACCATTTTTAGCTGTGGAATCTCCTTGGAAATATCAGCAAGAGTAGACAAGGGGACCCAATGATCATCAGTTCCAAAGAGAAAAGAGATCCGGCTCTGGAATTCTTTCAGGAACCAAAGTCAGGTTCTAGAGCCAATATTGCAAACTCTGTTCTTCCCATGTACATGAAGTTGTGCACAACTCTCGACTGTAGCAATTGTTGGCAGGTGATATCCATGGCATTGAAATCCCATACACAAGCAAACAAAACCTTCACCAAGCCCCTGGACACATCATCAGGTAGTAATCCCACAAAACCTGTGAAACTATTAGATGTTGTGCACAGAGCTGATGTCTCACTGACATGCCTGAGGAAACCCTGCCACTTGGAATTCCTGTTCAGTGTCACAATCTAATTATCTACTGCACCTTGGATGGAAACATTTTGAAGATCTCCACGATGGTGTAAGTGCCAATGAATGACCCACAAGGATAAGTGGAACATCTGGTCTCTGATTCAATTGTTGTTACACAAATTCAAGCTTATGATCTATCTATTTGTGCAAACAGAATAGCCACCCATCTTCACAATCCCTGGATACACACACAATGTGGCTGATTGTAGTGACAGATGCTCCACCCTTCAGGATGTCATAGAGCACATCCAGATACTCTTGGTAGTAGATCACCACACTGGGATTCCCAGGAACAAACACAATCCGAAGAGCAAATTTCTGTGCATGCAGCTCCAGAAGCTTAGTCATATGACCACCAATCCTCTCCAGACACATGACTGCTTGACTACTACTAGATGTTGCTCCATTGGCCTCATTCATCCCCTTCCCAACACTACCCATTTACATCCGGCGGAAGGCTAATGAGCCTTATGAGGGTCATGTATGCACACAACAATTACAACTTCCTCATACACATGACCTGAGACACTCATTGCTTCTTTTCGTTCCCCTTTAGTCTGCCATCAATCAATCATCAATCAATCAGTCATTCTCCCCAAAATGCTCGAGCTACAGTGAGAATTGAGAGAGTTTTCTGAGTCCTTACTGGTTCGGAGAATGCAGGGCCAACCACACATTGTTATAGGGCAGTTTGTGTCTCCTTTCAGCATAACTTCCTGTTGTCAAAATGTATTTGTCTTTGCAAAGAAAAGAAAAATAAGCATTAAAGCCATGACAGGTCATGTGATTGACTAAGCCTTTGGCCAAAGCTATCCATCAAAAAACATTTCCCAGTCTGTAATTTATGTTGAAAGGTGAGCCAATTGCACATCTCTATGTGTCTCAGGCAAGGAAAAACCTTTCTCACTAGTTGTAGATGCCTCTAAAAGTCAATCACAACACCTCTGAACAATGGACTAGCGTTGCAATGGATAACTCTGAGATCCTCACAACCTAACATATGTGCCTTTTGATGCTTAAATTTTGATTGCAATGCATACTCCTTTTTGGTTTCCAGCATGAAGTTTATCACTCTTGCCCTCAGAATTGACGATCCAGAGAAGATTCATAGCAATGGGTGGCACTAGTTTTGTCTTTCTGATGTAACAACAGAGGACCAGGAAGTTGATCCACATACTTACATTAGTGATGGTAAAGGTATCGTTCTGCAAATCTGAGTCCATCATCAAATCCCTTAAAGACTCTTCTAAAGCACATCGGCGCATCCATTGTTGTCGTCCCATTTGCAGTGTTCGGACAGCTAAGCAACACCAAAAAGAGTGAGAAAGCCTGGGGCACTGGATCTCCAACCTGCCTCCTTGATGAAATCGCAACCTCTTCATAACATATAGAGTGCTGAACTCGCTCCACAGAGCTTTTACCCTAGACCCCAGCCTGCACGCAATTGTATGTCATGTTTGCTTGTGCTCCTAGCTTCTGAGGCTGGAGAATGGAAGGAAAAAGAAATCACACCATGTGGCTTTGGTCTGAGATGTGTGAAGAACATGGACAAGGAGCCATGAGACCTAGAGTATGGGCCAACTCCACTAGCAACACAAGGTGCTGCATGAACCCATAAACATGGAGGTCATGAACTCCATAAACATTCCTTCTCTCTGAACTGGGTAATGAGGGATGTGTCGGAGCAAAATCCCAAGCAGCAAGTAAACTGAGCAAATGGAGTTACAAAATGAAAGAGAACAAGCAATGATTTTTGTGCACTCTAAATAAATCGTCCTAAAGGCAGTAATTCATCTTACATTTTGTCATGAAAATGGTTGTGCTACCAAGATGCCTAGAATCCTCATCCAAATATCCATATTGGGTTTGCAAATGTGACATAAACCAATGGTGTTATGAAAATCTTTGAACAACCAAGATGCCAAATTGCACTTGATACCTAGAATCATCATCCAACTAGGTATCCATATTGGGTTTGCAAATGTTACATTGTGAACCCAACAAATTTCACCACATTGACAAAATGAATGATTATTTTTTTTTGAAAAAATGAATTCGTTTTTAAAATTTAAAATAATAATTTCATCATCTATTATAATATTGCAATACGAATAGTGAAATTATTCAGAGTGTCGCCTCTGATAATTATGATGATTTTCAACATGTCAACTTCATATTTTCACAAAATTTCATTTCACTATTTTGAGGATTATTTAACAATGAAATTGACCTTAGGGTAAGGTATCAATTATTGTTCACTTTAGTACTCACATTGTGTTTTTTTTGTTGCAATGTCAAATTTTGTTGCATTGATCATGCATGAATATTTTGTTGGCATCAATTTCTTAAGATTTACATCAATCTCACATTTCAATTTTCAACATTTGTTATGTCATGTCTCATTACCCTAATTTTTTGGTTGCCATTGCAATTTGCCATCAAGCTCCTATGTTTGACTATTGTCATTCATTGTAATTTTGTGTTCCTATTCAATTATCATTTCATTTCCTTTTGTTGTTGTCAACTATCAAGGTCACAAAAGTTTAATGTAAGCTTTGGAATTTGATCATGAATTACATTCACAATGCTTCCATTAAAAGGCATTTGCAAACTTTTGCTTCAATAATTTTTTTTTTTAGTGGTAGAATTTCATCACATGAAGCCCAAGATCATGTCCTTGGTTTGAATGAAACTTCATCTTCTCAACCAACCTACGTTGCATGATCTAACAATAATACACCCACTATAACAAGAGGTGTTTCTATATGCCAAGTGATTTCACTGGATTTTGAGTGAATACAATTTTATGTATCATTCGTGAGTCAATGACACTTCATGGAAATCCAATGAAAACATCATTTAAAAAAATAATTTTAACAATGGAATATCCCTTGGATTAATGATAATAGTAATCTCTTAGGAAAAGGATTGTAACTAGGTTAAAAATTCAATGTATGGGTGCCATTGATTTCACCTAGGTAGGTTGCACCATTTTTTGAAATCTTCAACAACAATGCGCATCTTTGGTCCCATTAACCATGAAATCAATTTCCTTAAAAAAACATTCACTATAACAACAAATTCATGTAAGACCAAGGATACAATGAAAATTGATGGATTCATGGAAACATATTTCATATCTAGAAACAAATCCTAGATAGTGGAATTGAAAATATGATACACCAATTAAAACAACATACGACCCATAATGAAAATGACTTGATCTTGTGCTACATTCATGTTTTGATGCAATGTGAAATGAAAAGCCAATAAAGAAACTTATGTAGATCGAATTTTGAGAAAGAAAAATTTGAATATGATGTAATTCAATAGCACAACATTGAAACAACATGTTTTAACACATTAGTGGCAACAACAATTAACAAAAGTTGATGTAAACAAACATTTTGAGATTCAACACAAAGAAGATGAGAGAAAAACAAAGAAATTGTAAAGCAAAGCAAAGAAAAATGAAAGCTTACTTTAAATGAAAGTTGCTTGAAATGCCACAAACCCAAAAAAAAAGTTGACACTGAAAACCTAAACTTACACAACACAATTTTACTACAAAAATCATTGTTTGTGACATTATGTTTTGTGAAGAAAAGATGTTGATGATAACACATAACACAATGCTACAAGGAGAATACGTCAATGACAGCCTACATAACAATGCAACAACAAGACACCATGAAGAAGACATTGATAATGAAATGCAAAGCAAAAAATTGAGAATTCAAGTTTGCAAATGAACAAGCAAAAAGATTGAAAACAAATAAACACAAAATACAAAAGAAAAGTGAAAATACACCAAGAGGCAATGAAATGATAGATGCAATTGAGTGATTGTGTTAAAAAAGAGGTCATGGTGGTTGTGAAATCTTGGTGATGGAACATGAGGGAAAATGTCTCATTGATTTTGAAGGAAAAAAAAATACCACCACATTAGATTATGATTCCATGTTTGAATCATCAATTCTACAGGTAGGTTAATCTTAGGGAAAGAGGTGGGATGGTGTTGTTGCGGGAATCTATACATTAGTGTTACTTAGTACCATGATGATCTAGTGTTCCATAACATTTTATAAACGGGTAGTTCAACGTTAAGCAAGCTAACACTAGAGGTGCTAACACTAAGTGTGAAAGTAGCTTTAGTATGCCTTGTGCCATTGGACACATGTTGGATTATAATTTTACAAAGTATACATATTTTTCAACCATACGCATAATTAGGGATTTTTTTGTGAAGAAATTTTGCCATTTGGCAACAAAAAAAAGGGTTGCATCTTGTATAATGGATTTGTTTTGGAAAAAGGCCCTTTGTGGAAGGAAAAAAGAGAGTTGAATTTGCCATATTTAAACCATAGGTTCTTGTATGTTTCCATGGTTTGGAAAAAAATTAATTTTGTCAATGATCTTCTTGTGGATAATTGCTAAATCCACCTATCTAACAAAATTAAGAAAAATGAAACCCATGCCATAACCATCTTGTACACAATTTCCTTAAAAGTTATTTTTTATTGAATTTCCAATGAAGAAAGAATTACTCAAAATTTGATCACTATTGGACCATAAGTTTAAAAATTATGAAATTACCTTGATGTGCCTATGATGAGCATGAGCTTTCCCCAATTTCTTTACAATTAAAATGTTGAAGTTTTATTGAATTTTAGTGAAAAAAATCTTGATAATTCAATAACTCCAACATTGCAAGTTTAACTAAGGAATTTAGGCATGAAAATTTTTCATCATTTGATGACTTTTAAAATAATTTTTTTTTTTGACATATTCCCTTTAAAAAATACAAACACAATAAAAATTCTTTAAAATTTCCATGTTCCTACACATTGTTCAAACAAATAGCCAAACTATGAAAGGATTTTAATAAATATTTTCATAGTTGGTCTATAGCCAAAAGTGGTTAAATCTCCTTATGGATGATCACCTACTTAGTAGTAAGATAATGAAAGAGAAGGTTGCCTAACAAATTTTCAAATTTAATAGAATCTTGAGTTTGACTTTGGACTTGGTTGTTCACATTCTTAAATCTTGATTTTTGGTAAATCTTAAAAAAAGAATCCACATGGAGTCAAATTCTATTTGCCACACATAACCCAATATTGAAATTTTTGTAAGCATCAACATTGTATAACCAATGAAAATTGATGATTCCAAATTAAAAATATACCTACCTTTCAACATTTTTGAAAAAATGAAATTTGTATCAAGGTTTCATTTCAATTTTTTGATATTGAAAATTTGGCAAATGTTTCCAAAAAATTAACAAAAGTTGTTGAATTTACATTAGAACAAAAAAAATTCCAAAGCTTTCCCGAAAACTTGTCAAAAAAATGAGGAATTTTTTTTGGAAATATACACTAAAAATTTACACGATTAAAAAAGAAAAATAATACTTGGATACACAGAAAAGTAAACCTACAAGAAAAAAGCTTTGGAAGCAAGTTATTTTTTAAATTTGGATTCTAGCAAGAGACCAATTCCTAGTTTCAACAAAAAATTGAAAATTTTAATTTTCAAATTATGTAACATAAAATGCTGGAATTGGAAATTGACTTGAAACTTGGACCTAAAATTGGCTTGGGCATAGAAAACAAAGGTTTCCAATTTCCATGAGTGTTGGGTATATATCACCTTTTGTGATATGCACTAGATAAAAATATTCAATCAAAATTATTTATCAAAACTAGATATTATAAAAAAATAAATTAAAATATTTGGGTCAGATATCATATATTTATTTATTTATTATTGAACTAGGATATCAATCTATTGGATTTTTGTTATTATTTATCAATTGGATATCAGTTTAAGATATTAACAATTATTTGGATTTCACATGTAAAAAAAATGCCATTAAAAATTTAAAAAAGGTAAATATCAAAATGAAAAAAAAGATATTAAAAGATTGTTTACATGTCCACAATTTCATTTCTATCAATATCCTTCAAACTCATGCAATTCTCCTCTATCTATGATTGTTATTTCAATATTCTAAAAAGCTAAAATATTTGTCATTTTTTTCCATAACATTTTTTTTTCCACAATGTTTTATAAAGATAAGGAATTTTTTTTAATCAAAAGTAAAGTTGACAAAAGGTTTGAAAAAAAATTTCTTAGCATCAGAAAAAAAATTTCAAATATATGATTGAGTTCATGATTTTATTCCAATCATAAAATACAAAAAATGACTAATAGCCCTAAAGTCATTATGGATGAGATGTTTAGAATAATAGTCATTTAAGACATGATGTGGCACATTTCAATCACCTAGGTAATCACCTAACCTAGATAGTTTAGGTCAGTACAAAATATTCCGTCAATATTCCAATGTTGACCACAATGAATGTCACATGTGAAGTTTGTTCCTTGGATCCCAAGTATGGTGTTTAATTCCTTTACCACCAAGCCACCCCACTTCTTGTGTAAATAACTTAATGTTTATTTTATTTAGATCATATTCCATTTAAACATTACATAAAACCTCAAATTTGATAATTCATATCTTATTGATAATTTGTCCAAATGAAAAAAATAAAATAAAAAAATAAAATAATATATATATATATATATATATATTCATAAAATTAGTTTAATAATATATACAATTACATAATTTCAAAAAATTAATTTCAAAACAAAAATATTTGAATTTTGTTATTGAATAACATTTCAATGACCATTATTTGGAAAAAATAAAATTCAAACACATGATTTGTAAATGGAAAAACCTTTCTGATTGATACAATAATGAATAAAATAAAAATTTCATATCTTAAACCTTCATTTCATTTGGAATTTTACATTATACAAATTTTTTTCAAATATATCATAAGTTTATTAATAACTTTTAATTTAGACATATGAGTTTGTATAATTTATCCATAGAAAATATTTATAAATGGATCCTAATATATATATATATATATAATATTAAACATATTAAATAGGATGTATAGATTTAATTAATAAATTTAAATTAAAAATTAAAAAATAGTTAGTAATAAAATTTTAATGTATATATATATATATATATATATATGTATTTCACATCTTACACTTCTATTTTCTTTTTAAATTACAACATAAAAAATTATTTATAATATATCATACTTTTACCATTCAAATTTATTTCAATGTATAATATATATAATATATTTTTGAATTGTAAAAAATGTTATTATATGACCTATATGTATAATATTAATCAAAATTAATTATTTATGTTTTTTATACTCATATTAAATTATTAATAATCATTTTTCAATCATTGTTAAATTATTTTATGATCATATTTTGTATTCATTTTGTCCATGTCATTTGCATGATCATTCTGTAATCATATATGAAATGACATTATCTTAGTCACATTTTTAAATGATATTTTGGACATACATGTCACTTTGTTATCTATCATGGATGCCATATGGATAAAAACTTGCAATGAAAAAATGATGCCATTCTTCTTATTAACATGTCATCTATTAGTGAAATGCATCATTAATATAAGGCTACAATTTTTTTCACATAGGATTTGAAATAATATCTTATGATTATGGTCAATTATGTGGTCATTTAGAAAATTTAATCATTGATTTCATTGTTGCAAAAGAATAGAAATCCTTCTCGTGTAAAGTTTAAATTGTGTGCATGCAAGCATTTACAAAACTTGTAAATAAAATCATGAGCACTCACTTTTCACTCCTTTCATATCCAAAAATGATCATGATAAACTAAAAATAAAAAATTATAAATGATCTTTTGTAGTGTGTATGATGAAAATCTTAAAAATCTCCTATAGCCTTGCAATATGCAGAAAACAGAAAAATAATTTTAAAACTTTAAAATAGTTGAAAAAAGAACTTGAGAAACCAGGGACAAATTAGGAAAAAAATACAAGAAATTGCAAATTCAAAAAGAAGAAGAAAAGTTACCAAAAAAAAAGAGAAAAAAAATTTAAAAAAGAAAAAAAAGAAAAAACAAAAAAAAAAAAAAAAAAAAAAAAAAAAAAAAAAAAAAAAAAAGGAAAAAAAAA
>Ga0209611_10005064_pt1 | contig 22311 bp, 20 predicted proteins | sample S1TSphgellanicum_3_FD_187693 | JGI IMG/M metagenome (GOLD analysis project Ga0209611, IMG submission 187693) | Host-associated microbial communities from peat moss isolated from Minnesota, USA - S1T2_Fc - Sphagnum magellanicum MG (SPAdes) (version 2) | ecosystem: Host-associated > Plants > Peat... | reverse complement strand
TAGCCATGGAGAACCTATCCATTGCACAACATCGAGACACCTTATGGTATGCACACACACTGAGGTGGCAGTTATAAACCTAAGGTGAGACAATTTGATGTTGGTGATTTTGTGTATTTCTAGTGGTAACCCAATGATATTCTAGACACTTCTTTCGGTCGCACTATTTTGAGGATTAAGGTGATCAGGCCTTTAGGTGTGTTGGAGAAGTTGTAAGGAGTTAATGGACGCACAATTTGAGATCATTTCAAAAATTGTGCGCCTTAGCACTTGCCGAAGTTGGATCCTACCATCATCACGTCGACTTGGATTCTTTCACTTGATTATCCATGTCAGGTATGTCAAAGGATAGACGATGCTTATCAGATGCTACTTTGCGATAACTATAATGGTGGATACCATTGCTTCTGCTTCATGCCGGAACTCACTTAAGTTTTCATCGACAATTGATACTATTCATCATGTTCTCCTACAACATCTTGATTCCTACTTAGACCATGCCACGCTTTTCTCAGCTCAGGTCTAGGGGGAATACATAAAAATTTCATCTTAGCCTCCTCTTGTGCATTATATATATATGTGTGTGTGCATAGATTTTTGGTTGATTAATTTATATCTTTGACTAGCTTTAGTCTTTTTGTTTAGTAAAATTTATTATGGATTTACACCCTTACGATACAGTACGTCACGACACTTTGTTTTGATATTAAAATTGAAATATATAATATGTATGGATGTAATTGTTTAAACAAATCTTCATTTCTTGAACGTAAAAATGAAACATGTCATTTTGCTCAGACATTTTTTATAAATCATCAAGAAATGACCATTAAATTAAAGTGAAAAAAAGGGATGATAAAAATACATACTAATTATATTATATTAAATAGAGAGATTTATATCTCCTTTACCATTATTGTTACCTCTTTCTCACATTTTCAAAGTGAAGCTTAAATTTTTATTTAATTATTAAAGCACATTCCATAAATCCAGAACTTTTTTCCTGGCCATGGGGTTTTAATATTTTAAAATTTGTTTGTACTTTCTAATTATTAAACCCAAGTCTCAACTAGTGTTCTGATTTTTCAATTTTGTGATGTTGCTCAAGTGGCGATCATCCATAAGTATATTTAGCCAAATTTATAAATTTATCGGTATTCAAAATATGAAAGCTGAAAATCTCAAGCGCCCTTTCATATTTTATGCAATTGTGACCATTTTTTTGCGACTATTTATAAAAATAAAAAATTTGCCCCCAAAAAAAGAAAACTTTATTAGTTATATCATTTACAGGTTGGAATGGACGACGAGACAGGCCAGTGCTTTCTCCGCATAAAAGGGCAGGGGGCGGTGTTTAGTGTCTTCGGTCTAGAGGACGATCGCACCGTCAGATTTGAGATCGGATAATTGATTTGGATTCAGGACGAGGGTGCAGATGTTTTTGCTTCACACCGCGCGGAGATCTGACGGTTCGATCCCTCGCAAATTCAATCCGGACTCCCGACGAAGAACCAAGGGTTTAAAAAAAAAACCAGGGAAGAAGATAGAGAGATGAGATGGCGGATTGGGTCAAAAGCTTTCCTGGCGTCAGCAGAAGTCAGACGTAGAAGTCGTGCAAAATGGATGCAACCCGGTGGCGTCAAGATCACAGACGCAACAGCTGAAGAATCGAGATCTGTAGGTAGCACACATCCAGCATGACAGCATCTAGAAGAGAGCAAGAGGGGAGGGAAGGAGGAGGAGCAGGAGGGGTGAAGAGTTGGTGTGCTTTTGGTGTGTGTGTTTTTTTGTTCGGTGTCGTGATTTGAAGGAAGGATCAAAGTTCAGACTTTTGGAAAGAGTCTTCATTGGGAGAGTGGAGAGCACTGGAGACTCGAGACTCTCCTGGCAGGCAGGCAGTCAGCTGTTTGTCTGCTTTCAACGAAGGGCATTTTGTTGTTGTTGTTGTTGTTGTTGTGCACGTGGTTTGAAAGTGTAGTGATTTAGAGTCACCCCTCGCTCTCTGCATTTTTGTGTGCTGCAATCCCCCAATGTCAATGCTGCAAAAGCATTGTAAGGAGGAAGAGGAGGAGGAACTCGCAGGAGATCTTAGTGGAAAACGCACTTACTTTTGTCATGTTTTCGTTCGAGAAAGACATTATTGGGAGACACACATACTACACACACAACTCAAAGAAACCCACATTCTTTAGGAAAGGAGTGCAAGGCATTAGACGCCAAGAAATCGACACGAAAAGATTGCGCGTACTAAAAGAAATAATAACGCACTCTCGCTTTCCGCTCGCTCTCGAGATTTCGACTGGAGAGTACACATGGTATATAGATAGATAGAGACGCCTGATTTGAAGGAAGAGACCTCTCGCAGGGAGCAATATCCATATCTATTTTGAGACCAGATCTGGGCAGAGAGAGAACAAGAGAGGTCGCAGTGTTATTGTGGGGAGCTTTTGTTTCTCCTCTCCCTATTTGTAGAGAGTTTCCTTTGGAGATTCTTCGAACCAGCAATGGCAGCAGCTACGATCGCCAATCTTGCTGCGGTGCCAACCGCCTCCTTGGCGTACCTGAAGGCGGCACGCCTCGAGAGTTCGCCGCAATCCGCCTCCTCGTCGCTGCGCGTGAGGTCGATATCATCGGAATCCGCTTCGTCCTCGTCGCCTCGCGTGAGAGCATCGAAGTGTAATTGTTTTGAGCGGATCTTGATAAATCCCGGTTGCCATCATTTCTCTCAAGATGCGATACTCCGAGCGGAGAGAGCGCATCACCACAGAATCACTGCTAGCATCAACGATGTTCACGTCGGGAACCAAGCGTCCGAGCTGGTGAGAATCTGTGTCCTCTTTTCCCGAAGGTCAGGATTTTCTTGGCTTTTTTGTTCGAGGCAGGCGGCTCTTCTTCTTCCCTGTATGAAACAGCTCAACAATGTTGTCACGAAATCCAAACCTCGACAAAAGATAGGAAACTCGGAGATAGTCACGGAATTTTCACACAATGCACTGAGAGTCTTGTCTTTTGGGGGTGGCGGGTTCTCATTGCAGGTTTTGATCAATGCTTCAGTACAACAGTTTCTTGACACACATGCAAAATGCACAAGTGAGAGCTACTACTACTACTCTTGTTACCCTTCTCCTCCTCCTCCTGATTGAATTGCAGTGAGAACCTGACAACAACAAAGACAAGAGAAGATCTGAAAATGTAGAAGAAGGTGACCATACCTTCAATGGTTTTGTTTCTTGAGTCTGGACACAGGAATCACAGATGATGGCAAATGGATCTCTGAGTGCTCGTGTGTGAAAACCTAAACCTTTTTTTGACACAATGTTAAGAAACACATACAATGTATAATTCTTTAAAGCTTTTTTGTGTGATCTCATTTGAATTAGGAACATATACAAAGACACATCTCCATGACCATGAACCAAGTGTCTTGCAGAGGCTTAAGAATATATACATCATGTTTTGCATTCTTACCAAAGATGTTTTACTGATTGTGATGCAGCTATTGAAGAGAAGAGTGTCAATAGAAATGCATCAGTACGAGAGTTTGAGCAGCTTTTGATGGTGGGTGTTATGTGAAGTCCTTGTTCTTTGTGTTTGGTTGTCATTTCAGTAGTTAAACCTTCATCATCACCACAGTTGTGTTCATGTTTTGGTTTGCAGTGCTGCCTTGCTCGCTCTTTTTCTTAAGTGATTTTCCTGGCTTTTTTGTGGTCATATGTAATCCATTAAGTTAAGCATTCTCTAGTAAGAATGACACCGGTTTTGTTTGCTGAACTTGGATGCATGTGATGATGACCAGTCTGCCACCACCTCTTCTAAATGTGTTGTAAACAGGAACTAAGAGCACATGATCATCAATTCAAGCCAACTATTACTCACTGTGCTGTTAAAATTTGCAGGAAAAGGCGCAGCAAGTCAAACAAGACATTGAGAGAACTTGCATTTTCCTCATTGGTGAGTTACCCTCTTCTTTCCTCTTATGCAATACACTCTGTCAAAGACTCTTATTTGTGACCACACCGCTACTTAATTGGGTAGTTTATTGCATGCTGTCTTGAAGTAGAAGTTGCAATGATCAAGGCCTTAAGTGGTTCCACAACTTCCCCTTAGTCTTCATGTACTAAATTGTTGTGAAGATTTCTCTGCAATTTCACAGATACTTAGTATTCATGTGACTTTTAGGAATGATGGGATCTGGAAAGAGTACAGTTGGTCGACTCATGTCTGAAGCTCTTGGGTACAAGTTTCTGGACTGGTATACATTCTTGATTCATTTGCTCTGTTCATTTCTGTCCTTCACACCAATTCACATTCCTCAGGACCACCATTGATCAAGTTTTTCATTCATTTGTTCTGGTTGCTTGAATCAAGTTTTCAACCCCACATTTAACTGTAACCTGCACATGCATATAGTAGAATCTCCATATACAGCCATTTGCTATCCTTGGTACCAGATTGATGGTGATTCTCATAGGGGATTTCTGGAAACCCTAAAAGGTTAATGATTTCCACATTGTAGTTGATTACATTGGCATGGAACATAATGTTAGTCAATAGAATTAAGATGATTGATTCTAAGAACTCCAATAATGCTGATTCTCTTTGCTGGTTGTTTGGTATTTGTTTCTTTTGGGTTTAAGCTGTAGGTAGCTGCTCTGCTCTGTGAGTGCTGTGTTTGACGGCAATTGCAACCATTATATGATAATTGGAATCTTGTTTCTTTTTTCTTGTGTGGTTTGAAGAGCAGTGATAATGTGATTGAGAGTTATGCTGGTGGACTATCGGTTGCAGAAATCTTCCAAACTTTGAAGGAGGAGGGTTTTAGAAAGCTTGAGGTGCAAATCCAACAATTGCATTCCGTATCCCAATGCATTTTGTTCAAAAACTCAATTGGCACACATTCAGTTCATATTGTCCATACTCTGCTTGTATCAAAAGAACTTAGTGAAATCCCAGTGTTCTTCAATACCCATGATGCCAGTTTAGGAGTCTTCTTGACTTGGGCAATCAATGCCACCAGCAGCCCTGCTGGTGAGACTGTTTCTGTGTAAATGTACACTGATAAAGATTATTTATTGACAAGAGTGGTGATTCGTGGTAATGTCAATGGAAAATAAACCTAAGTTTCCTATTGACGTAAGATTGCGATATCAAAGTTTTGGTCTGAGGCATTAAGATTGTTCAGAGAACAGTTTGTGGTGCTGATCATTGGTGCAGAGTCAAGCACTAAGGGAGCTATCATTGACAAGTGACTTGGTAGTTGCCACAGGTGGTGGTGTTGTTGTTCAGCATCAAAACTGGTAATCCCACTTCTCTCTCTCCTAAATGTGCTCGTACTGCTGCTTCTGGCATAGATTATGCACTGCAGCCATGTTTCCAAACAAGTTTAACTTTGCAACACTAGATTTGGGATTTAAGCTAAATATCCAATGAATGAAATCTAAAACAGAGGTCTTGCCTAAAAGAGCAAGTGAATACTAAGTAACTCCATAGACTATTAACTGGAACCCAGCAGAAGAAGCTCTATTGTTGATTGAATCTAGTGGCCTCGTCACTTCAGCTTCTAGTCTGAGCCTGCAAATAGAGCTTGCACTGAATTGGGGGACTTTTTATGCAGGACTTATCTGCAAAATGGAATCACTGTCTGGCTGGATGTGCCTGTACCTGCACTGGCACACCGTGTGACTGCTGTTGGCACAGGAACACGTCCACTCCTAGGTGGTGACTGTGGTGGCTATGATCAGGTCTGTGCAAACCAAACCTCAAACTTAGAATAGTTTTGTCAATTTCTTCTCTAACTCCCTTGATCCTGTTTAGATCTTTTTTTCCCCTGAATGTCAGCCTTCATTATTGAAGAGAGAAGTGTAGATCTGAGGACAGACACATGGTGATGAAGGAGAGGAAGAGGATGTGAGTTCAAGGAAAATGAACAGCATTTTTGTTTTGTGAAAAAAAGGATGCAAGGACTGACAGGCCAGCAGTAAGGAAGATAGTCTCAAGTGCTTTGAACCTATTTACCTTTGGACAAAATGTACAGAAAACAGATGATCAATTTGTCTTTTCTGTGCAGAAGAAATCCCCAGACAGTTTTTTCTGGAAACATAGAATTTCTGCTCATTTGAGCTGACCATGCATTACTCATTGCTATGTTTCTACAGGCTTTGGCACGCCTGTCAAAGATCTTTGAAGAAAGAGGACCAGCATATGCAAATGCAGATGTAACAGTATCGCTCCAAAGTATGTTGAGCCCCACTTTGTACTCCATACAGCAACTTTGTTTGTGTCTACCTAGGCTTGCCGGTTTGGTTGCTGCTACATGTGATCTAAAACTGTTTTCTTTGTTGTTGCAGGTTTGGCATTGACGCTTGCATGTGAAGATGTTTCTGAGCTCACCCCAACAGCAATCACTGTTCAGGTAAAAGTTTCTATTCCCTGCTGTTCAAGTGATGGAAAACATCAATGCCAAGTACACAAGATATATATGTATAGGTATATGACAGACTGGTGCATGACAGCTTCTAGTTGTACATCTTGCATGATGAGTCATCTCAATTCTAAACCCTCCTAATGTTGGTGAAGTCTCTTGTACTTTGGCTTGCAATCAAGGATACTAGAGTCTGGTGGTAGACAGGGGTTCAGAAGAAGTGCAATTCCACATCCAACTTGTGATGAATTGTCCTTGTATGGTCCCAAATTTTGCAGGTCTTGGAAGGGCTCATTCAACATTCTAGACTTACAAAGAGGCACTTCAGAGCTCCAGTTTACTATTGATATGCAATTGAGTGAAAGAGATCAGTTAAGTTTATATCAAAAAAACAGATGGAACTTGAAACCTCAAGGCCCTTCTCCTCCTCCCCCTCCTCCTCCTCAGGTTTCATATGTGCTAATTACAACTGAGACTTGGTACCCAAGACAAGTATGAGCATTTCCCCCCTGTGTGCTCCCCTTATGAAGCAGGATTATGCTCCCTGAAATTGCTGACCTGAGTGGGACAAAGTGGAGACAGAAACAGGTGCTAATGCCTCTTATGAGGTTTGTATCACAACAATTAGCTCTGCAATTTGGTTTAGTGGAGGGACACATTTACTACATCTAAGTTTCCTCCTGAGACTGTCATAAGTAGCAACGAAGCTTGTCAAAGAGGTCATGTAGATTAGAGACCTTGGAAGGGAAGTTGAGAAAAAAACCTCTCAAATCCCTCCCTTTATCAGCAGACAAGATGTTGCAATTGAGCTGTACACATGGGGGGAGATGGTTGCAATTTCTTTACCCAAATGAAAGGATAATGAGATCCATTTCTCTGCAAAATGTGTGCTGTGGTCTCTCTTCAAAGTCACGGTTTATGTTTTTGTGCATCTTTGGAAAACTTGCCTTATTCCAAATGTCTCCCAAATCCACTTGCAGCAGCTGTAGTATTTCTATGTTGAGAAAGTGAATTGCTTTCCATCCTCTGTGATCCTTGAAAGTATTCCTCATGTATCCCTGAACGAAATGATTGTCCTGCAAGCAAGCTGGAGATTGAACCCATTTTATGTGGAGCTGTTAGATACTGTACTACCCACCTGAACCAGAAATGAAAGAGGGAGGATTCCAGTAGAACACAAAACCAGAGATCATGATTCAAGTGCAAGTGATCATGACTCAAGTGCACAGGCAGCAGAGATCATGACTCAAGTGAGAGAGATGATGATTCAAGTGTGCGCACAGGAGGAAGATCATGACATCATGATTCAAGTGTGAGCATTGAATGAGGAGATCCCAATTGAAATGCGAGCACAGGAGGAAGATCATGACATCATGATTCAAGTATGAGCATTGAACGAGGAGATCACAATTGAAGTGCGAGCACAGGAGGAAGATCATGACATCATGATTCAAGTGTGAGCATTGAGCAAGGAGATCACAATTCAAATGTCAGCATTGATGACTGTTGAGGATGATGCAAATTTTGGCTGAATTGTGACAGTTTGCTGCAATTTTGTTCAACATTTCCCTGATCATGAAAGAGAAGAAAAGCAAAAAATACTACAAAAAAAACAGAGACTTATGTATGTAGGCAACAAAATGTGCAAATGAACATGAAGCTTTCTTGCCATCACAAACGAGGTGCAGATTTGCAAGCATTTCTATTTGGATAGAAAAAATTTCTTGTGATTTCATCATCATCATCATCATCATACTGAATCTTGTTGCATGGTTTTTGCTTCGGAAACTGGAAGTCAGGTTTGCAAGCACACCATTGCACAAGAAAGAGCATTTTACCTTCCTCAAAATACGCAAGCCAATGGAACTCATGATGCAGGAGATACGGCGGAATGGAATTCTCAGTAGTGAATGGATTGAGAAGCACTTTCCATGCTTGCTTGCAAAACTTGAAGATTGGGAACGGCGAGTGTGGTACAATGCAACCTCGCAGTCTTGAAGCTTTGCCGGTTGCTGTGTATTTTGGAAAACACAAAAATCACAGGGGCTATGATGATAATTGTGTGTGTCTCTAAATTTTTTCTTTTCCTTTTTTTTTCGCTTCTAATCATGGTGGATGATTGAGTGTATTATTCGATAAACTGACGTGCTCGCGAGTCGTTCGATCGATTGGAGGTGAAATTGTGCGGCGAACTTCGTCGGAAGCAAACTGGATGTTTCGTGTCTGCAAAGTTTCTTTTGTCTTTTAGGGTCCTCTCTTTCTGTCGCAAACAAAGTAAGTTTCCGAGGCTTTTTCTTGAAAATTTGAAGAATCGTGCTATATTTTTGCGACTTACTTACTTACTTGCTGGAACCTGTTGATTAAATATGGCGATTTCAGAAGAAAAAAAATTCCTTGAAATCTGACGACTTTGACGCTTTTTTTTCAACAGAAGTCCTTTGTATGAGTCATTTCTAGGTGGTAAATTTTCACTTTTTAAAAAAAAAAAGGAAAAAAACACACACGCACAACGCTGAAATAAAAAGTCGTCGTGCGCAGGAGCGTGGATTGTATCGAAAATCGGATGATCGATCTTGAAGGAAACGTACTGGGTGCTGGAGAATTCGACAACAGATCATTGAGCTACGATGAGTAATAAAACACTTGGATATTTTGCTTGAATCGCATTCTTGAAAGATCTTCGGCTGCGTGTGTGCGTGCAACTGCTTGTTTTGCTGGAAGAGAGAGAGAGAAAGAGAGAGAAAGTAACTCTATGTGTGCGTGGAGAACCGTTTTTGCACTCATCTTTCACTTTCCTTGAGAATTGGCAATAGGCTGGAGTTTGTCATGGACTCCACGGAAGCGTCGTCCGGGAGCGCGGATGTTGTAAAGGCGGTTGGAGGAGGAGGAACGTCGTTCCATGGCGGTGGAGTTGCCGCCACCACTACACAACAACGGATTCTTGACGGCGGTGGAAATTCACAAGCGTCAGGAGCGTCGTGTAGCACTGGTAAAAGTATGGCCTCCTCCTCCTCCTCCTCCTGCTGTTCTTCTTCTTCTCCTCCTCCTTATTTTGTGTGCTTTTCTTTGGTTTTCCCCTTTTTTTCTCTCTCTCGTCCACTCCCCTCCCCTCCCCCATCGGTAACCGCCGTTCCTCGAAATCGAAAACGTTTCGTGCGTGATAATAATGACAAGCAGGGCCCGAGGAATGATCTTTCTTTCTGGCAGTTTCATCTGTGACTGTTTCTGGAAGTGGGCGTTGCAGAAGGTGAGTCTGATTCAGCTCAAGTCTCCGAGATTATCTCGGCAGAAGACTTAGAGAACACCTCTGAGGAAGTTGAGAGCACCATTAGCAGCGGCAGCAATTCTGGACTTCACCGAAGACCTCGAAAGTTAGCGACGATGATGTCGGTCGATGGGAATAGTAGCCTTCTATCAGCTGCTGCGCCTGAGAGTGACGGAGTGCAAAAAGTGTCAGAGCCTAAGGCTACTGCACATAGCGGAATGAAACACACCCAGCCTGCAAGCACACCATCTCACATTCGGATCCGAGAAAGCCCTCTTAGTTCAGATGCAATCTTCAACCAGGCAAGCGCAAATTTTTTGTTTCTTCTTCTTCTTTTGGCGTTTCTTGTTCTGTTCTCTATCATCTATTAGCATATCTTTGGGTGCCTAATATGCTTCTTTCTTCCTGTTCTGTATCCTGCATGCATATACTCTCTGTCTGAATCCAGTTCTGAAATCTATACAATCTGGTGTGTGGGCATGGCAATAATTGGAGCAGAGTCACGCAGGGCTGTTCAATCTGTGCCTTGTTATCCTGATTGCAGTCAACAGTCGGCTCATTATAGAGAATCTAATGAAGGTGTTTCTCCACAACTCTCTTCTACCTATCTCTGCATATAAAGATATTCCTATGTGAGTTATTTGCTGCAATCTCAATCTGGTTCTGTTCTTTCAAATCGTATCAATCAGTTGTCATGAATGCATGTGTCTTAACACCAAGAGCAGGAGTTAAGATTTCCAAGACTACAAAGCATCTTTCACGAAAGTATCTGCTATGGCTGAGGCAGGCGACACATCTCTTGAGGCATTGCTGAAATATATTTCCCACATGTGTCTCTCCATTTTCGCTATCTGCTTAAAGATTGATATCTTGTTTGAGCTGAAAGGACACTTTATGGGATGTTGTTTGGCCAGTATGGACTGCTAATACAAGCTGGTTTCTGGTTCAGCTCAAGGTCATTGAAGGATTGGCCCCTACTGATGTGTGGGTAATTGCTTCTGAACTTCTCTTTGTCTGAAACCAGATGTTAGCTTATGTTTCAAGCATTCATTTTTTTCTTGTTATTGATGGTTCATCACTGGTTGATTGATGTGTTCAGAAGGAAGTAGAAGGACATAGGAGCATAAACAGTGGGGGTATAACAGGAAGTTTCAAGGAGATTAATGAAGAGGCTGTTGGTAGGGCTTTTGAAGCAGAATTACACAGAGACACAAGCAAATAGGTTTACAGAGTAAGAATCTTACAGTAACATTTTGTTGCCAGTTTCGACTGAATGGGTTTTCTGTTGCAATCTGTAGGTTAACACTGCCAGTTTTTCCAATTTCTGCATTGTTGGTGGAGAAGTTGAAGTTGTACACACCAATCTCTGAAAAGGTATTTTTGTGTATGTGATATTGCTTGCAAATGGGCACTCTTTTCTGGAGATTTTATGCTCACAATGTGATGAAGGTTGCACTTAATCTGTCATGTCACCTTAGACCTAGAGCTGCTGGCTTTGAAGTCAGTCTTTATGCTTCTCTTTTTGTTGGTATCAGTTCCAGGTAGAAGATAATAATGGGCTGTTTACCTGTGCAGTTTGTAGCCACTTTATACCTCATCATCACCACTGCAGGAATCCTCTATCCTGGATATGTTATTCACAGGTAGTTTTCTGCATACATGCTCTCTTACTCTATGGGGAACAGCTGTTGTTAATTTGGGTGGTGTGGATCTACAATGATATATGAGCTCTTTTAAAAAATTAGAGTACACCAACATTAAGGTGCTGGTTTGATGGCTAATAGCTATTAAAGTCACAATAGCTTGGCAAATGTATGCCCAATGTAGATATGTGCTGGTGCTAGTTCATGGAGGCAGTGTCAGCTACTTATGACTTCCTCTACTGGCTGCAGGGTACAATCAGCCATGTTGTCAGGCCTCATCCTCATACTGATTGCAGTAACTGGATGGATGAAACTTGTGTCTTATGCCCACACAAATGCTGATGTGCGAGCCCTTATCAAGGCTGGAATGAAGGTATGCTTGGGCACTTGACTCCAGCATATCAACCAATCATGAGGCTGGATGCACAGCAAAGGGTTCACGTAGAGGGGAACTTGCATGAAAGCACTAGTGTGCATTTTCAGAAGGAAAAGACCTGGTTGTCATTAAGTGTGAGATAGTTAGGAGAATTAGAAATGTGCACCAATTCTCATACTGAATGGAGCCCAAGAAATAGTAAGGGTTTAAAATGAAAAAAGCAGAGGCTTCAGGAAAGACTGGTGATCCAAAATGAGTTCTTTACACTCTTTGTATCATATTACAAGCGTTCAATATTGTCAAGGGAATGTAATTGGTTCTCATTCACAGGTATTCATCTGAGGTACTTTTGATTTTGTACTTTTCTTCAAATTGACAAGCAGAAGGTGGGTATGTAGCAGCCAGCTACACCAGAGTCTGCAGCCAAGGTTGAATACCCGGAGAACATCAACTTCAGAAACATGGCCTACTTCATGATGGCTCCTACTCTATGTTACCAGGTAAGGTAAACCTGTGTCTTCCAGAGTTTCAAGGGGCACTCTACAAGCTGTAGTATATTGCATTCTCCTACTCATACAAGTTTACAGGGTTGGGTTCAGGCTGCTGGTTTCAGATTCCTAAAGGTTATTGTAGAGACTTATTGATCTGAACTGGGTTAAATGCTTCCAACATCTGGTGCATCTTTTCTGACTTTTATTTGTATCATACTGGATGTATGAGGGGTCCTTTTAAGCAGCTGCTAATGCCATTAGACCAGATGTGCATGTGTCCTTTTTTTTTTTGTTGCATTACATTCTGGTCTTCTTTTGTGTGAAACTCGTGTTTGTGAAGGAAACATTTTTTCCATCATACAAACTGTCCTGTGGTTTGCAGTTAAGCTATCCCAAGTCCAATACAGTTCGAAAGGGATGGGTGCTGCGGCAAATAGGGAAGCTACTTGTGTTTGTGGGGCTCATGGGCTTTATCACTGAGCAGGTATACAATTATCCAACATTTACTTGATGTCTTTCTTTTATGCAATTGGTGGGGTTCACAAACCTGTGCACTGGCAAGTAACAAAACTTTTTATCATCAAACGTACATTCTACATCTGGATCTGCTTTACAGTCCTATTTGCCATCTCATTATGTTCCAGTCACTGGAGTTCCTCTATCTCTGTCCTATCTCCAAGTTGCATAAAGAAGGTCTGTTGGTTTTTTGGCATTGTGGCAGTACATTAATCCAACAATCAAGAACTCCCAGCACCCTCTTAAGGGCAACCCTTTGTATGCATTAGAAAGAGTTTTGAAGCTTTCCATTCCAACTCTCTACGTTTGGCTCTGCCTTTTCTACTGCTTCTTTCACCTGTGGTAAGCATGTAAATCAATTTTATCTTTCTCTTACGCTTGAAGCTGCTTATGTCTCTCATATTTCTAGTTAGCTTTGTGTCTCCTTGTTTATTTTCTTTCCCCTTCCTCTGCATATTTCTTGGGTATCTTGCATGAAATCGTTGTGAAGTATACTCCCATTCATGTACTCATGGTTTCATGAAATTTTCCATAGCTGCCAAGAGTTGGCTGCAATGTCCAGTTTTCTCCCACATGATGATCTTGATTCTGTACCTGAATCTCTTGCTTATCTTTTTGAAAGGAATATGCTATTAGCTTTCCTGACCGAACCTGTTCTCCACAGATTTAGCTGGTACCTCCATAAGTGAAGAAGATAGTCAGCTATGTATAGTATCCTCTGCTGGATTGAAGGCCTGTCAAGAGCAATAGAAGAATGTGGTTTAGAGAGAAATATGTTTTGTTAATGCCATCCATCTATGTTGCCAAACTAGAATAATGTTCCTTTGCAGGTTGAACATTGTAGCAGAGCTGATGTGTTTTGGAGACAGGGAGTTCTACAAGGACTGGTGGAATGCAAAGACAGTTGAGGAGGTGGACTTTCGTGCTCATTTTTGCTCTTGTTCTCTAGCCAGTTGCTATTATTTGTGACTTTATATTTCATGTTCCTCGTAAATCAGTTGATGTGTTGGGCTGGTTAGTGGGTTAGTGGGTTAGTGTCTTTTTTAGAGACCATACCTTCTCACATCCATTTTGTGCTTCATTGGGATTGGACGCATTGACTATGGCTGTGGCTTCAGTATTGGCGAATGTGGAATATGGTCAGTCTTCCTGCCTGCACCTGAAGAATGAAGGGTCTTGCAGACTTGGATTTCTTTCTCTTAATCCTTTTCTCGAGTACTAGTAGTTGTCTTTGTTCAGAAAGAGGCCTATGAAGTCTGGCATTCACTTGTTAGAATACTAAGTTTCGAAGGAGTAGAAGATGCATCTTATGTAGTAATTCCAGGACTTTTGCAGTTGAAAGGATAAGTAGATAGAGCAAAGCATTCTGCAGGATGAATTTGGCATAGCTTGGTTGGTAAAGCACTGGGTCAGAGTTTCAGATGTAATTGCTTTGACCCTTCATCTTGACTCATGGGAGTAGAAATTGTTTTGCTGGTGCCTCAGGGTGAATGTTTTTCTGCTGGACCTCCTAGCCCTCTCTGCTATTGCAGTTAAACTAACTTGTTTGAGGGTCATGGAGGAACTGTGATTTGTGAAAATTCTGTTTATTGCCTGTGTCTACTCACTTCTTGGTGATATCAAAAGCTAAGTGCTCTTGTTCATATGCTTTTGTGGTTGCAGCCTGTGCATAAGTGGATGGTCCGCCATATTTATTTCCCTTGCTTAAGAGCTGGCTTGTCTAAGGTCAGTGCTTGAACTACTGCTGTAACAACTGCTTTAAGATCAGGGACCTGTAGAATGTTCTATGTTGTTTAAACTTGACAGAAATTTAGCACACAGATTCTTGTATAATTATTTGCCCAAAATTTGGAGTAGATTATGGTATCCTTATCTACCCGTAGTGTCAGGAAATGAGTGGGGAGTAATGGCAGGTAGTCATTCCTGACCATGGTGATAGTCTGATAGTTGTGAGTGCTGCTCACAGGGTCATGACTGCTCGCATTCTTGTCATTACTTTTTGGTTTGACCAGAACTGACACAACAATTACCTTAAGTGTTATTGTGAATTCTTCTTGGTAAACTCATAGATATGTACTCTGTGTTGTAAAATGGATGAATCTCATATCTGAATCAGAGGTTGAACTTGCATGTGGTTTGTGGGTGAGCTGGCAGCGTGCAGCAGTGCTGGTAGTTTTTGCAATCTCTGGCATATTCCATGAGGTATACAGTCTTGCTACTTGAAGGTGCCAACTTTTGTTTCAACTTGCAGCTCTTAGGGTGATGTAAGGCATGAAATGTAAACATGGATAATGTAGATGCAGCAAGTGATAGTGACTGGGCAAGTGATGTGGTAAGCAGGGCTGCAGCTTTGAATCTCCATGCCTTCATTAACATGACACATGGAATGGTTGTTTTGAGCTAGGTTTGCATTGGAGTACCTTGTCATATGCTGCGGTGCTGGGCTTTTCTTGGCATTATGTTGCAGGTACATCTCACCTTCCCCTATGCCTCTCGTGTGCTAATGCCTGATCACTTTTAGCTAAAGAATGAGGCTGTGTCTGGTGTTGCTATTTTTACTCCACTGTGAGGTTTCTGAGAAAATGGAGTTCAAAATTAGGCATTGTTTCCCTTAGTCAGGTTGCATCTTCCTGGGCCCTGTTTTTGTGCCTGAAAGAAAAGAGAAGAGGGTAGAGATGATCTATCCAAGGGACTTCACTGTTTTGTATCCCAGAATTACTTACTCTGGTATTGCAATAAAATTGTTTAACCACCCTTGTAATAATTCTCTTGGAGGATTAGAACCTCCCCTCCAAGATTAAGAGAAGATAGGGAAAATGTTCTGAGGCATAGCACACGCACGTTGATATGTTGGTGGTGCTGCAAGAGTAGATGGGATTGCAATCGAAGAGATTATAGACTAACATGATGGTTTGCAGAGGTCTTGTGTTCTGGAAGTAGTCATATAGAAATCATAGAAGTGTCTAAGAACTTCAACTTAGCTTTTTGGAGTGTAACAATGCACATGAAACAGTGTGCAATCTATAAAAGGAACTAAAGTCACAGTTGTTGTGCAGGTGCCCCTAGTATTTTTGACGAATTATCTCCATAAGAGATTTCATAACTCCATGGTATGTTATCCCTTTCCCAGAGAGGCTGAGTTCAAGCCAATGTCCTCCAGAGACAGTTCTATGACCTATTCTCAAGGGATAACCTACATGGACAATTCACAGTTGTGTGCTGCACAGTTATTGGATGCCATTTGCTGTTTTAAGTGAAGAGTAGGTTTTGACAGAAGTGAATAGGGATTTTTTAGTGAAGCTTGGTAATTGGAATGCCTTGGATAGCCCATGGAATTGTGGTACATATAAGGTTTCATTTGGGAATGTGGAGCAACCTGTGGTGAGGGTTTGGATCCCCTCCCAAGCTTGACAGAGGCTTTCAGTGCGGCATACTTGAAAACTCTAGGACTGAAAGGGAAATGTTGCATGGTTGGTGTGCAGGTTGGCAACATGGTGTTTTGGTTCTTCTTTTGTATTGTGGGGCAACCAATGTGCTTGCTTCTTTACTATCATGATGTTGTGAATGACTTTCAAACCACATCTTCCAGTGAGAAACATTAGCCTCTACACATTTGATTTGAAGATTGCCCAATGGTTCCAGCACATGAAGGTATCAACTTCACAAGAAAGCCAAGAAAGGGAACCTGGACAATGGAGACTTCAAATCCAACACCTTGTCATCACAGTAAAATATTTTTTGAGATCAATGAGTGGATTGCCACTTGGGATTTCTTCCAGCCATTCTCTGGTTGTAACTGCAGCACTAATTTTCTAATGATCATTATTGAACAATCATTGAAACTGATGTGCCTAAAATCATGGTGGAGCTGTTCGTTTGCACAGGATATTGGTGCCCTCCACAGGAAAAGGTCTCTAAAGTACTCTTGAAATTCTACTTCTCTGCTTGGAGCCTTTTCCTTGCAAGCACGTCAAAATCATCATGTATATAGTGTTACTGCAATCAGCCTCTGCGGTTTAAAGCTGCTATTGAAGCACAGGACCAAATGAGTTTTCCAAAGCACCTTAGCACAGGCCTACATGGACATTATCTGTGCAAAGGCATCAGAAGGTGTTTGTATGATGCTACTATGATTGTGCAGCTGAGGTGTGCCCAGTTTGCACAATTGGGTAGGATTGAGGGCAGAAGGTTTAATAGCTTAGGGCTCTGACACTGCAAAGAGAAGTGCTGTTCCACTTTAGACATTGCAAAATTTGAAGTTTTCTTTGGGGATCATTCCCTTGTGTCTCTTTTGCATGGGTGATTGGATGGTCTTTCCCCTTCTCTTAAATGGTCGATAAAATATGTCCTTCACCTTAAAGAAGATTTCTGGTTACTCTCCTAGAAGGAAATTACTTCTTTGGTGCAGCTTGACATCAGTGTGTGATGGATGGTAACCAGACCTAAATCAGGTGTGATGGATTGTCTTCATCAGCAGTTGGGTGGGGTGGGGGAAAGAGGCATTTTGAATTTAGAGGTGCCCCAATGCAAAATGCGTTGGCTTGGTTTGTGAGGGGTTCCATCCCTTACAAATTTTCAGGTTCTCTAAATTCCTAAGCTAAAATTCAACCTTTGGAATCAGTTTTTTAAGCAGGAGCAGGAAGTTGGTCATGTGGATGTCCAAATCATTTGTCATGTGGATGATATGGACATGGACACAATTTCTTTAGGATTTTTTTGCTTCACTTTAGGAGGGATGGAAAGTCATGATTTCATTGTTCTCTTTTCAGTTATGACCTCATTGTGAAGCTCAGATTTTCAGAGTCCAAATTCAGTGACTGACTTTGATCTAATGCCTGGTATGGGATGTCACAGAACAATCCCGTATTGCAGACAACCTGAATCGGCAGGGCAGGCTCCAAATCCTTGGATTTGTTTTTTGCTGGAGATGGCTTTTGTGGACAACTATTTTTGAGGCAATATGATACAAGCGGTAAATTCTGCCCAACAACTTATGCAACTCCTAGCTTCTGAAAATTTGAAACTTTTGATTCCTTCTGCAAAAATGGAGGACATTCTAATGGTGAAGTGGCATCCATTAACAACAGTGATATGAATAACCTCATGCCAAACATTCAGACAGCCCCAGATTATGAATCCTAGGCAGTGTGGTTTAACTTGACTCTGGTGACACCATTACTAGAGACACAGACACACAGACAGAATAAAGGGTGGGGTCTTAAGGGTATAAAACGTGACTGTCAAGGCTTGAGCCCCTCGGGTTGGCTCAAGGTTTCCCAAAGAAAAGTCATCAAAAAGGGAGATACTCTTGTTTCTGCCTACCTGAGTGCCTAGCTCAGGAATCTGGCTGAAGCTTTTGTGAAGACAAACCATCAGGAAGGGAGAGACTCTTGTTCCTGCCTACCTGAATGCCTACCTTGGGAGTCTGGCTCAAGGTTTTCGAAAGACAAATCATTGGGAAGGTAGAGACTCTTGTCCCTGCCTACTCCAACTGCCTAATGCAAACTGCAAGAACTCTGTGTTGTCTTTTGGCCATATATTATTACCCAGTCAATGAACTCTGGATAAAACATACCCACTCTTCAGTCTTCATTTCTGTTTCAATATTTTACCAATTTTCAAAGTTTCTCATGTAGACATTTGGATTGGGATTCCACCTGTGATTCAGTGTGTCACCTTAAGAAGAACTGCACACCTTATCACTGCATTTTTCCGTTTGACGGTACAATGAGTAGCCTGTCTGTAGCACTGCACATGTGCCATGATGCTTTGTCAAGCCTTATATTGTCTTGAACTGAAGCATGTCATGATTCACATAGGATGTCTGAAAAAGGGATGTGATAATATGGCCTTGGTATGTATGATGAATTGGAAAGAAAGAACTCTAACCTTTCCCTGTTTTTTCTTGTTGAAGAACCAATGTGGTCTGACCTCAAAACAGAAGGAAAGCTTGAAATCGTGGGAAAATGTTCAACTCATTAATAGCTCATTCAATGGAGCATGTTTGAAGAGGTTTGGATCAGATTTGTTTGTTCCAGTTTGCTTAAGGACTACAAAAATTCATTTGCAAGTGAGGAGACAACTCTTGCATATGTTGCAAGCCCTACTACTAGATTATTTGGTTGTGCACCCACCCTCCTGCTTCAGCATCAATGGTAGGAATTCATTTTGCCTTCACCAAAAGTTTTGTGGGAACCTCTAACTGGGCTTGCAAAAAGTGGTTTGTATATCTGTCCAAATTGTTGACCAATATTGGCAGATCACAAAATTGGGCTACATAAAATGCCCCATCCAGACCCCATAAATAGCCGATAAAACCCATGCCCATTGCATACTCATTCCAGCTATAAGGCTACTGTAGATTCAAAGCACAGGGATGGATGAAAGATTTGTATCCCAAAGACATGGCCCTTAGATGCTAAATGCAACTCCTGTTTCTACTGTGTGATTAAAGATTGTATGGTTGATCTAGATGCAAATGGTGTCACTCAACTTTTCCTTTGCATTTCAATGTGATCATGGATTTTAGGTTACATTTCTTTTAATGGCCAAAATGACCATACAGTTGTGACCTTGTCCACCAAAGTAAGTAAACATGATAATCATTAAACTAACACACCTTGCCATCCAAATTCACCAGAATGTATTCAGATGGGTTTGTTCTCATTCATCCATGGCAAAAGTATGGGGGGCATTTGGAATGTGAGATGCAAAAAACTCCAATTACCTTCCAGCCCAACTCATTATTGTAGAAAGCCCCATCACCACACGTCCCGTTATGACCAAACACGAGATTTGTTCACAAACGGGCTGATGACCAAGCACAAATGCACCTACCACAGTTCAAGACCCATCCTATAACTGAACTGTTGGTGAGACAAAAATTTGCTCAATATTTTCCAAGATTCAAATCAATAATCTACATGATTATGTTTGGTCACAGGCATGCCTTGTACCTTTTTTTAAAAATATGTACATTTATGAGAAAGGGGGGTTAGCGATATGGGAGCAGTTGCACAAATGCCCACAAATACATGTGTGCAACTAGTATAGGATTTCAATTGTTTAGTAATCGGGTTTGTGTATGGTAGTCTTGGGCATCTTGTGAAATGGAAGTGAGGGGAAATTTTTTGGTCTTAAGCATGTAATTGTTTCTTTTGTGCACCAAACATCTGGAAACATTGGGAAAATCTATTTGCATAGAACTTTTTAAGTGGTTGATTAAAAGGGTGATCTAGGGTAGATCAACAAATCTAGGCAATCATTATGTGATCAAATATGTTTGGTGATAGGGTTGGGGAAGTCTATTGAACGCAACAAAACAACACCATAAAATGTAAAATCATTGGGCCTTGCACTAGAAGAAAAATTATTAATTGCAACCAAATTTTGCAACTAAAAACTGTCATTTGCAATTGTAAATAACATTTTAAAATATAAATGATATTTCTATTGCAAAAATTGATTGCAAATGGTAATTTTTTTAATGTTGAAAGGTGAAAACACACTAAACCTCTCAAAAATTGTAATCACAAGTATAATTTTTTGCAGTTAATTTTTTTGGTAATATATGGACATCATATCTTGAATTATTTTTGTTCATTTTAAATGTATTTGATTAATTTTAAACTTAATCTAATCAAAAAAAATTTAATGCCACAAATAATGAAAAACTTGAATGTATGAAATATATTTGTGACAAAATAATACTCGTCACAAAGTTTGAAAAGGTTACATATATACTTCAGACTCAAGGTTGGAAGTGGAAGTTGGGAATGGAATTATTGAGTGAATTTTTTTATGGTGTATGACATTGATATACATCAATTAAATATAAGATAAAAATTTAAGAGTTTTGAATGAAATTTCATTATTTAAGAGTTTTGAATGAAATTTCATTTTTAAAATGTGGTTTTTTTTTTCATTTTTGAACAATAAATGCATAATAATATCCTCTTTATTAAAGAAAAAAACCATTACCATATCAAAGATGAGGAGATTTCACATATGAGCATTGCATTATTTTTTCAATTTTCTTTTGTTTAGTAATGTTTCATGAACCACAAACATGAGGTCTTATGGTCGTAAAAAATATGATAAATTATATATTTTATGTACATTAAATTTATCCAATCCTTTTCATCTAATTTTGATTCAAAGTTAACTTTGAAATTCAAAATGTTGTCATACAAATTTTTAAGTCTTTTGCTTTTGTCTAGGATAGCCAAAAGATGCCATCAAAATTTTAGCTTATTACATACTATGCTAGTTGTTATAAATCATTTTTTTGATGAAAAGTGGTTCACCTTTAGTTTGTTTTCACCCTGAAAAACAAAGTCTCACTTTGGATCCTATTGTTTATTTAATTATTTTGTTGTAATGCAATCTAAGAAAGGAATGATGTAAAATTTACAAGAGAATTCACAAAAATGGCACTTACACCTGCCAAAAGCATCATCATTTGAAATCCAACATGATTTAACTTATTTATTTTTGTTTTGCAACTTGGGCTTTCCTCTCACTGAAGAAAAAACATGTCAAAGCTTTCGGAAAGTGTGGAAGATGATTTCCAAAAGTTCTTAGAATAATGTTATTAAGATCAAGAATTAAAGAAATCATAGTTGTGAAAGTAGATTTAGAATCTAGTTCTACAATAGATATTGTTTGTATACAAATGAAAGTATAACCAAATTCTAATGAATGCAAAACTGCTACCATAGACAAAGAATATTTTTAAAAGTTGATCAAATATTTATGTCATCATTTGGTAGTTAAACATGTCCAACAAGTAGAAAACCCTTTAAGTAAAACAAGATCTCACAAATTTCAACATGTTCAAGTGAATCATAGTTTGAAATTCACACCCACACTTGTACAACACCCATAGATGAGAATTTAGTTTGGGAAAATTTTGTTAACTTTTTCAACTTGATTCATAAACTTGAAAGACATAATTTCATGCTCATGAAACATACCTTAATTCGACTAAGTTTATATGATCCAAGTTTGATTTTAGGAAGAACAATGCCATACCTTTTATTGGGCCTTAACATGGACCTCTAGTTTGGTGGAGGCTATGGCCATAGGATCAAACCAACCATGAATATTAGTGTGTTTTAGATGAGGAGTTGCTTGTTGGACCAACTAGTTATTATTGCAAACAAAGAGAATGTCCCACCACAACTTGGAAAATAGTCAATTGATGTTATAAACAAGGAAAATGTCCCACCTCAATTGGAGTCAATAGAAGCCAGAAGTCAACAAGAACAAGTAGAAATTCAACTTCAAATGCAAGAAGGAAGTGCTCAACAAAGGCATTAGAAAAGGTTATGGATGCAATCAAAACAGAGGTCACATCATTGAATGGGACCAATTGCAATTAGAACATACCCTTACCATCATTATCTAACCACCTATGTGGCAAGACCAAATCACGAAAGGTTGATCCATTGAATGTATGAAACCAAAATACAATGAACACAAGATGAAGAGGAAAAACTTTTTTGGAGGGGGGAAGGGGGAGGAGAGGGGATTGCAACGGCAAAAAGACAAGACCAAAACATGACAAACACAAGATGAAAAGGAAAGGAGTTGCAAAA
>Ga0209611_10005063_pt1 | contig 22316 bp, 17 predicted proteins | sample S1TSphgellanicum_3_FD_187693 | JGI IMG/M metagenome (GOLD analysis project Ga0209611, IMG submission 187693) | Host-associated microbial communities from peat moss isolated from Minnesota, USA - S1T2_Fc - Sphagnum magellanicum MG (SPAdes) (version 2) | ecosystem: Host-associated > Plants > Peat... | reverse complement strand
GGGGGGGGGGGGGGGCATCCAAAGGACGAAATGATGATATGAGCAGTTGCTTGTGAACGTTGGAGGCGAAAGATTTGTGAAGAGCGAGGATGCTAAAGGACATGACAGTAGAAGTGCGTGCTCAAAATCTCCCTGCCTCCCTCCCTTCCTCGCGCTCTCTCGTCGTTCCCGGCCCTCTCTCCCACCCGTCTCCTTAGACCGGGTGCCGGACAGCGCGGGCAGGTGTGGTTTTAAACCATAGTAGGCTACATAACCGGTCAATTTACGCAAGTACGTATATACAGTGTGTAGTAATGACGCATACGGACAGGGACTTACACACGCAAAAACTCTTAAGTCTGCTGAGGCAAACTTGAGCCCAAATTGACAAATCAAACCTCCTGGGTAGGTTTAGAGGTTTAGGGTTTAGGGACACTTGGAAAAATTCTTAGTGTATTTAGAGGTAGCCTGTAGAGCATAATTTTGAAATACCCCGCCCTTTTTCACTTTCTCTTGCGATACTCGGTGAATATTTGATGGGTATCACAAGAAAAAGTGAAAAAAATAAATCTCTTGATCTTTTTTTTTTTGAGGTAAAGCCCATGAACCAGGATTTTCCTGAAAGACTGGACACACCCTTTGACTCTCGCCTTGAGGGTCCCTTATTTCAGTAAAGCCCCAGTCCTAGGGTTTTATCCTACATGTAAAGCATTTGAAGATTTTTTCTTTGAAAAAAACTAGAATTCCTTAGTCGATTGAAGGACCCTTTTGCTCATCACACCCAAACCTTTCACCATTTGAATAAAAAAAATTTCATGTTTTACATAGGCTAGGGCCTATTTTCAAGCCCATACCATAAGTCTATAGTCCTCAAGGTTACAACCCTCAAATTAGGGGAGGCCATGTGGAGCAAGTCTTCCCCTATACATAAATGTCCTTAGTGCCAAATTGTGATCTCCTTGTGTGTAGAATTGCAGGTTTGATGCTGGTTATTAGTGTACCCATAACTAATGTTTGGCAAATCTTGTCAAAATAATAATTTTTGAAGGAAGGGGTCCAGCAGCCCCAATCTGAATATTTCAAAAATTCAACAATAGCCTCTAATTTGCTAAGGGCCACTTTAGATGAGGGTCCAAGGTCTGACAAAATAGAGCAATTCTATTGGACGAGAGAGATAGATTGGTCTTTAGATGAGGGTCTAAGACCAAAAACTGGCAAATCAAGGCTAAACCTACATGGCACCATTTTGGAGGGAAAATCAATTGGTTTGAACCAAAAAAACACAGAGCTAAAAAGGAGAGCTCATGATTTGAAGAACCAAGATGCAAGCTAGGGTCCTAGCAAGGTCCAACTCTAGGTTCAATTTGCTTCAAATGAGTCCAAATTGGTTGGTTCCTTGGAATTTGGACCGTGGACCCATCTAAAGTGGGCCTAAGTCTACAAATAAGTTTCAAAATTATCTTGTGTTGGGCAATGGGCTCTCTATAATTTTCACAAATTGCTCTTAGTTTTTTCTTTTTTTCCAACTGGCCCTCTTAGGAATTAATTAATGTCCAACATGATGAGTTGTAGGTACAGTAGCAGGTTTGAATTCTTTAACATGAGTTATGTTCTTAGATGCAATCATTTTTTTTGTTGTGTAAGGTGACACTTGACGAGCAGGGTGTTTCCAAAAGAAGCATCCCTAAAGGCAGAGCCAAGGGCGCTTATTTTGGGAATGCCTTACTCCAAAAGTGTCCAAAGGTGTTACCCAGTGTGAAGCACCCCAGAGATTTTTTTATAAAAAAAATTCAATTTTTCTTGGGATAACCGGGGCAAAAGTGAGAAACAACGAAATGCCCAACCAATGGTATAGAAAAAAATCTATTGTAGAAGGTGCCCTCAAAATGCACTAGCAATTTTCTGCTTGTGATATTTAGACGTGGGGTAAAGCCCTTTGGCTGTGGGCTTTATCGAGTATAAAGATCTGCTTCAAATTTTTTCTCTGTTTTTCAGTTAAGCTGTTTTAAAGTGCTGGTGATTTCTGGTCACTGATATACCAAACCTAACTGGTTAGGTAATGGAGTACATACGGAGTCTTTCCCTAGGTACCACCATGATGTTTGGGAGAGAACTACTAGCAGCTACTAGCCTACTACTCATACAGTTTAAGGGGGAGATTCAAATTGTGTCCAAATTCAAAAACTTTTTTTTTTTTTGGTTTTGTCTTTCCTGCCGACTGTGGCATCAAGTTTTGGCCACCACTTCCTGGAAGAATGCACTAACCCTGTCGCAGTGAACCAGCACCCACCAGTGCACCATCATCCACTGGATGTCCATTATGACTCAGTTGTGGATGAACCCAGTCAACTGAGTAAATATTTGGTTTCATCTTGGTAACCAGTTCTGTAGGAAATAGGTCTCATATATAGGCAGATAGGTAGGAAAATAGGCAACTATTAGGTAAGTAGATGATTTTTACATAGCTAAGGGCTGTTTTTTACTACCTACCTACTAACAACCTGCATGTGGGTTGTTAGTACGTAGGTAGGAAAAAAAAGAAAGTAACTGAGGTAACTACCATGGTTAGCTATAGTGAACTGAAACCCAACAGAAAACTGGTTCCTGACCACTTACCATTCATCCTTGTATTGACCATGGGGCATCTGCTCATTAATGGTTCTCACACCCAGTATGTACAAAGTGGACATTGGAGCTAATGATTAGATTAATTTCAATTCTCAATCACATTTTGGGGGGGAGGGAGGGAGGGAGGGAGGGAGGGAGGGGAGTATAACGTCCTGCTCAGTACACTGCCTGTAAGGGTTTAGGAAGAGAGTACAGAAGGATCTGTAGTTTCTATTTGGTCCCAGTTTTTGAGGAATGTTCTCTCCCATGTGTTCTTTTGTGAGCTGCCTGCCAGTCCAAATTTTCAGAATTTAATGTAACATTTCTTATTTTATAAACTGTTGGTGTTTTGAAACTACTGTAGTGTGATGATATATTTACTGTAGTTGTCTTTTTTTTCCAAAGAAAGAACCGGTGGAGGTATTTAAATTAAACTTGTGATTATGCTTAAGAATCAAAGAACCTACCCTGAACCACTGGTTCTTTGAGGAAATCTGCTATTTCTTTGATAATTTTTTTTAAAAACCCTAAGTATTCATTATTTTGTTCTGAACCAGAGGGCTTAAAAAACAAGGAAGCAGGTTTCTTTTGTCTTGAAAATCTTCAAAGATCCAGAATAGGAGATTAGAGTATCTCCACCCTTGAATCTGAAACTCTCTTGTAATTTTCCAATGGTGGCTGATGTTTAGACATAGGGTTCAGGCCCAATGCAAATCACTTTTTCACTCCCACTCACACCCATCACCTCGAGACATTACATCATCATTAAGCACTCCGAGAAAATTTGTAGTTTATGTGCAGGGCACCTTATACCCATCAATTTCCCTCCTAGAAATTGGGAGCAATATTATACCTACTCCTCAAGGATGGGAGGGAAATTATGTCTACTTGTAGGTGTCACAACCCTCCCACTATTGAGGAGTAGGTATATGAACCCTCCCATTCATTAGCCTTGAGATCTACATAGGCTTGATTCATGATAAATTTTGTCTCATGTTTTACAATAGGTAAAGCCCATGGGTGGGGAACATTCCTAAAACGTGGGGCTGAACTTGCTTATCACCTTGTCCTAGGCCTCTTATTTTGAAAATGTTCTCACCCTAGTGCTTTACCTTACACTTATTCTTTTATTTTATATTGTTTTACTCCCCTCACTTCTTGTGTTAATCAATTTTCCTCATGTTGGTCAAGCTTGTGCATTGTCAACTTATGCTTCTTCTTAAAATCAATCGGACCTACTCTTTTCATGCAACTTTGAGATTCAAAGTTTCACCTTAAAACCAATTGTGATTTGATATTCTTTCTTGCTCTTGTGTTTTTGGAGTTTCCTTGTTTTGGGTTTTGGGTTCTACATAGGATTGAGCATCATTTGCAACTTGGCATTAGAGCTTTGCTATGTTAAATTTTGCAAAATTTTACGTTCCTTATTTGCTTGCTTTGTGCTTTGTTTTTTGCTTACATTGTGCACCATGGTTAACATGGAAAGCTTGGAGACACGTGTTGTTTGGTAGATTGATTGTTGAAATTGATTGATAATGAGGACAAGGGTAATTTCTACAACTACTACTCCAATATAATGTTGATGGAACAATTGTTGTACATTACCACAATGGTAGTAAGCTTGGGTGAAAATCCAATATGCAAAGCGAAAGACATCTTGGCAAGGTGAAAATCTTCTAAAGTTATTTAGGTAACACTTTGGTGTATGATGATAAGTTATTCAATGTCACTACAAAATACATCGATCAGTCTTCCTTTGCATCATGGAGGTCATTACTAATCACAATGGTTGTTTTGTTAGAAAATGAAATGATTTTCATGTGATGGGCTTGTTCAAAATCTAAAAAATTATTATTATTTGTAAACAACATGCATATGGAATGGTTGTTAATTTTGTGAATAAATATTGTTGTTTGGGAGAAAGTGTTGTGGTGTTTTATACTTGAAATGGTTTGTAAGGGTTGTGAAGGAGGTTTTGGAAAAATGTTACATGCAATAACCCACGATTGCTAATTTGGAGAAACAAATGCAAACAATTGCATACCAAAGGTTTCCAAGGATGCAAGCATCCTTGGGATTATATGCATTATCATTGGAAAAACTATCCAATGGTAAGGGAAACTTTATGACAAAAACAACCATAGTTCAAAGTTCTTGAAATTGTGGCCAACCAAAATAACCAAAATCCTCATATATGGCATTATCATTTTGGATTGCCTAGTGGGAACAATAATTTCAATGCTCTTGATAGAAGGTGAATGTCAATATCAATTCAAAATACCATTTGCTTATGGATTGAATATATGCAAGATGGGCTTCTTTTGTGTAGACCATCCATGAATTACGAGGAAAGAAACACAAACATTTCTTTCAAGTTGAAGAGGTTGTCAAAAAGGATGTTGAACATTGTTTTGGTGTGTTGTGAAATCAATTTGTCATTGTTTAAATTCCAAGTTGATAATGGCATAAGAAATTATGGGCAATATTTTGGTTGCTTGCATCATTTTTCACAACATGATTATTAAAAAAATGAATACATTTTAAACTTGGAGCCTTGTTTCAAATAACATGTAGTTCGAATGGGCCATGGATTAACATATCAACAATTCAAAAATGAAACAAACAAAATTGAAAATTGTGATGCAAATTACATTTTGAAAAATGATATCATTGAATATTTATGAACTTGAAAAGGCAATGTTCATGCATTATGAAATAAAATTCATGAAATTTTGTTTTCCCATTATCAAGTTGCCATGGTTACATTTGATTTGATTTAAAGTCAATATATTTTATACTAATAAATTAAACTATATTCATCAATTTTGTAGATAGAAAGTTGACACATTACTTCGGAGCTGCAATTGTTAAATTTGACATTATCGAAAAATCAGAATGGAACAGGAGTTGATGCTACAACTTCAAAAGTTTTTTTTCTTAGTGAAACTTGAAATACTTGCGTGTTTTTAGAGTTTGTAACCAATTTCACACATTGGGAATAATGTTATGTAACTTTGGTCTTCCAAATGGTTATTTTTCCCCCACATTCTTCAACATGGCCACAACTATGTGCTTTATTGCTTTCACTTGAACTGTCATTACAATCTTGAATTTTGAAACTCTTATTTATTCCTCGGTAGCTTTTGATCCTTGTGGATGGTGATGTGCAAAAACAAATTATGGAGCATTTTAGTCCATGTGCAAAATTTCATTAATAGCTACTTCAAAAACATCATAAGCTTTGTGTTTGTTGGTTGGGGTTTTTTTCACTTTGTTGCACACAGTAACCCATTAAAAACATCTTTTAACATCAACCAACTTTTAGGATGAAGATAAAGCTTGCACCTTTTTTATTCTTGAATATGTGCAAATCCAAGGCTTTATTCAAAGTGTCTTTGGTGCTTGTCCCATATTTGCAATTTTTTTGGACAATTTTCTTTTTATAACAAAGATTTTCCCCTTGTGGCATTTTGGTGGAGTTAATTTAATGTCTATTCCTATAGTTGATGTCATTGGGAGCTTAATGTGTTTCCACCATTGTCGTCCAACATAACCTTAACAACTTGCATGTCCCTCCCACAAAAAACATGTATCATGCTACAAACTAGAGGGCAAAAGGAATTTTTGAATAGGAACTAGCTAGTTTTTTATTGAGTTGAACATCACCGATTTAGGCAATAGGGCCACTAACCTTTAATGTTACCATTGTATTAACATTTATTGTCAATAATGGAGATGTTACTATAACAAAATCAAATAACATCTCAACACTAGTTTGAATAATGTTGGATGAAAACCTATTAAAAATGGCATCAAACCCCATTGGTTTTCAAGGATGTTATTTAATTTCATACCCATGTTCCTTTGATGTTTAAAAAAAATCCAAGGAAAAGTCTATAATATACAATCACAATTATAACACATCAAATAACTAGTTTTGATATATAGACATGGTTTTCAAAATAATCAAATAACCTTCTCCAAAACTTTTGGTTCTTTGTTCCATTTCACAAAAATCATAGATTTTCTTGAAGGTTAGACTTTTTTGGGTAGTTATTTCAATTCAAACAAAATTCAAGAAATTGAAATTCAAGATTATTAACAAAATTGAATTACTACCCAACATTGGTTTGAATTTTAGACCAATTGAATGTGATTCTCTCTTTTTCAATGAAAGAACTTGTGACCAACAATTTTTTTAAATCAAAGAATTAATTTTGACTTGGAGCCATGGTTCCAAAAAAATCAAAGAATTGATCATAGAACCTACCATAAACCATTGGTTTTTTGCCAACTCTTAAACAAAATCCATTAGTTATTTGAAATTTTTTGATGAATTTCCATGGACTTCTAGTAGGTTTCTAGGTAATTTTCAAAACTAAAATTAATTTTATTCTAGATTATTTTAAAATTTTGATATAAGGGTCTTTTTTATTTGATCATTTTCAAATACCTGAAATCAAAGTTATACCAAAATCAAAAAATTGTCCAACATTGGTTTGAAATTTGAACTTGTCATAAGGAAAAAAAATTGTTACAAAATGAACCACTTGTTTAGTTCTCAATTCAAAGGAACATTTCACCTCAAAAATAAGCAACCAAATATTGTAAATTTTACAATGATGAACATGTTGTAACTTTTATAGTTAAAGACAATTTGTATTGTGTGTTTTTTTGCTTTTATTCAAGTTCTCAAATTTGATGTGAGAATCAAATTTATTGCATTTTTTTTTCAAATAAAATATGTTGAGTAAATGGTGATAATCTAAGACAAGATAAAATCATTTATTTATCACATAATGGTTTTCATATGGCCTTATTTACCTCTATTTAGTCTCCTTACAAGGCATGATGGCATGTATTTGGCACATTTTTTAATACAAAAAGATATTAAGTCAAACTTTTTGGGCAATTTTATGTATTTTTTACTATTTAATTTGAAATGTGGTAGAAAAAAAACTCAAAAAATCTAAAAAATGTGATGAAGAAAACAAATGTTGAGTAGTTTTTTGATTTTGTTAAAAACCTTTAGTTTAAAGGTTTTTAAGTTTCAAAAATGAAGAAAAAATTTCATGTGCCTACAAAATTATGTTCTTAATACCCAACATTTTTTTGCCCCTTCATTGAATGGTGGTGGCATTATTACAACATATATCCTTCCTTATTGTGTAATGATCAAGGTATCCATTGTAAGCAATAACTTTGCCAAATCAAAGAAAATGTATAATTACTCACCATGCTTAGATCCACCCATCTAGATTGTTCAAAGCTCCAAAACCCATGCACCAACAACATCCCCATCATATTGGATGTTCAACAACTTAGGGTTTCCAATTGAAAAGCTCAAAAAAATGAGTTGGAAATTTTGATTTATATAATAAAAGTATGTCTATTTGAGTTGTTAATACCTATTTATAATCCTTATTTACCTATCTTCTTCCCCTCATAGACTTACTTATTTGGGTATTAACCTATATATGTTTTCTACCTTTTTAGACATGAAAGGAATATTATTTAGAGTTTTGTGAAGGTTACAAAATGCCCTACTCATAGACATGTGTGATTGTATTAGTTTGTGTAGGAAATTAAAACATTACCTTATATCATATATAATTTTCAAAACCATGTAAAGCTTAATTTATAAAACACACCACATATTCAAAAAATTTACATAAGTATTAAAAACAAGGGGTAATTCAAAGGGCATCAAGTTAGTACAAACTAGATGTCAAAAATCCTCCATCTCAATAACCAATGGCTTGTGATAAGTCAACTGTGGTGATGGGGGGTGTGTCTTGAAGGGGTGGAAGTCAAGAAGTAGCTAGGCCTATCACTACTGCCCAACTTAAAATGGAGGATGCTTGCAACATAATTGAAATTTTTTGATGAAAAAATAACCAAAACAAAAAGGGGAGGGCCCTCTGGCCCTTTAAGGCTCCAAATAACATTGGCACACTTGTGTAAATACACATCAAGTTGTTTGTGTAAACATCCAAATACTTCAATTACTAGAGGGAGGAATTAGTCGGTGGGGTATTGGTCACACATGGTAGTTCCTTTCTTTGGTTTGAATTGCATTGGAAACAACAAATCCTTGAGTTATGCAAGATTAGGGAAGTAGATCTACACATGTTGGGTGAACTATGACAACATTAGCTAAGGTGTGAATTCCATTTTTGGTGATCACAATGTCGATTTGTTGACAAGAGGAATTGATAGTGGATGAAACAAGTGCATGTAGTTATTTTCATCCACATGCAAGCTAACATTTCATGCAATGGTGGCAAAGGTGTTGTGAATTTCATCATGGGTTCCCGTGCATTCATTGCCATGGGTGCAATGTAAAAGGTGGATACCCATAGGGTTAATGGGATGTGTGCACACACATTAGGGGAAATCTACAATTGAAGGATGTGGAAGTTGAAGTTGCATCCGAAACGTTGTGGGGAAAATTGGGGTATATAATCGAAAGGTTGGAAAGTTGGTCTAGTTATAAACTAAACGTTCATCACATGGCTATAACATAATAAAATTCAAGCACGATGGGCTTCAAGTATCTTGTCAAATAACATGATAGAGAAGGTACGATGGTGCAAACATTTCGAAATGGAATCTTGAAGATGAAGAATTTGTTATCCAATGAATTGTTCAAAAGTGGTGTTTAAGGTCACATTTTGTTTTGAAATGTTGTTGGAAAGGGAAGGTGTTGTTATCAACTTGCATTAAGGCTTTAAGAAGGAATGGAAGTTGGTTGACCATGAACCTAATCACTATGATTGAAATTACAAGGGCCCAACTTCCTAAATAAGTTTGTTGGGGTGATGGTGGATGTTGGTATGAGGCTGATGCCACCTAAACTTATTGGGAAAAAAAACCTGTTTATGGGCTACAAGTCCTTCAAGGCTATTAAAGGACCTTATACCCAAGAGGCGTTCAAACACATGAAGGAGGGATAAATCAATATAAACAAGGGAATCTATGAAGGTGGGAGATGGTGGTGTGCAATGTAATAAATATGATGGCCGTTGCACATAATAATGAATTATAATTCCAAAGGTTACTTAAACATTGCCAAGTTTAGAGAGAAGGTCAACATGTTGAACATCTTCTAGTAAAGTATCTTTGATGAAGAATGATTTGAATGAAAAGGTTTTTAATGGAACCCCCAAGACTTTGATTCCTTCTGATGGGGTATCAAGTCAAGTGGCAAGCTAAAAGGGGATCGTGCTATACATTTTTGAAGTTGGATAAAAAGACCTATCACATGGAGTTTAATTTTAAAATCTTCATATGCAGATTATACAATGGAAGGGGGGCTAATGATCTGAGTGTCATTTGCAATGGATGGAAATAGATAATAGGATAAATGATTAATCATAGAACATAGTGCCCTAAGGTGAGCAAAGGCAAATAATGCCCCTCTCAAAGGATCATTTTGACTAGTTCCCATGGTAGATGGGATGACTGTGACATTACCATCATGGCTATGATGATTATAAAACAAAGGAAATTCAAATGCATATAATGCCAACAAAGGGGATAAGTTGTATGATGTCCTTGCTTACTGCATGAAGTTTTTGAAATATGACCCCTTTTGACACTAAATTAAAGGCATTCACGATGTCCAGCTGAAAAACAACCCAGTCGAAGTGAAGGTTCAATGTGCACTTAATGCCATGGATTATTGTTTCACATTCACCTTTGGTTGCTACTCCAAATTGGTGTGAGGAGAAATGTGTTGCAAAAATGTTACAAAATTGAAGGCTTATAATGTGGCTTGTGAATTCATACAACATTTCCCATGTGACAATGGGATGAACTCCTCTTAAGGGCTTAGTCATGGCTAAAAGGTGAGCTGCCCCAAAGATATGTGTAATTCAATGTGGAATGTGACCTTGTGCAATATGACAATTAAGTTGAAACAATTGTGGGAATCTATTCATGAAATCTTTTGGGTGAAATCAATATCAAAGGTGTTCAAAATTTATCTTAGAAGGATCAATTGTAGATAAATTCGACATACATTGGAATGCTAACTTGAAGGATTTAAATGAAAGTTTAAGGTCTTGGTCTAGTTCATAATTTTTCAAAAAAAAACGAAAAGAAGTTGTCTGATTTAAAATGTAAAATGGTGAAGTGATGTCAGAGGATGTGGGTGTAGGTGAAAATGGTGTTAAAACCCGTGTTGCTCAAGAATATTCTCGTGCATGTCCAAGGACTAAACTATGGAGAAGGCGTTTATGAGTTAGAGGATCATGTTGGACAAGAGGCATTGAATTCAAAATTGTTGTTAAAACTTGGACCCATAAAAAAAATTCTTCTTGCAAGTTTTCCTAATCACATGTTAAAAATTGTTTGAGTCAAATTTTCGTTTCCCTATGGTTAATGCCCCCTTTAAAGGGCAAACCAAGACACCATTAGGGTAACATAAAGAACAAATGGCAAGTTGCCACATCATAAGGGTCATGTGCCAACTTATTGAGTGGACATTGAAATGTCACTTGTACATCATGTCGTAAAGCAAAAGTGATGTGGTTGTATAGTTAAGGATGACGAAAGCCAAGATGGAAGGACCCAAGGACATCTAATGCTAAAACCCAAGCCCAGGTTGATGCAAGTGGGTTGGGAGTAAGGGAAGGTATTGGGTTAGGATGGTCATGTAGGTTTAGATTACATGAATTGGATGCTTGACAGAAACGTTGGTGAGGGGTTAACCCTCAAAAAGTAAATTGATGCCCACAAGTGAAGCAAGAAGCTTTAGTTGGAGGTTGTAGGCATGTTGGGAAAATGGGGGTAGGTTGGGGTTTGATCAATTGTAGGGCTTGACAGAGTGAAAGGGAGAAAAGGCTCTACATGTGCATTATTTAGGGGGATTGGGAAAGTGTTGGGTTGGGGTTTGACATTTACACAAAGGGTTGGGGGTTGGTAGGGGAAGTTAGTGGGTGGTGCATGGTTTGCATAGGAAAGGGGCTGGAGAATGGGGCTGTGATGGTGTGTGAAAGGATAAATGGGTGATGTGAATTATGAGGTTCAATGATACATGATGAACTAAGGGACATGGGACATTTTGTGCCCATGAGGAAAAAGGTTTATTAGAAGCATAATTGTAAATAAACCCCACTTTCTAAAGATTGCCTATTTCAATTCGACAATCCTAAACCTATAGAGCCAACCACACAAAACTAGGCAGATCAAAAAGAAAAATATGAAGAACCATCACAAATAAACAAGACCTATTTCAAAGGATAATTGAACCTTAATTTTACCATAACTTTGAACATCATCATCTTTACTTTATTATGTTTAACATAACTTATACACTTTTGAAATTATTGTGCAAAGATTAGGGGCCCAAAAACTTTTAGTCTTTTATTTTTTGGACTACCCAACTCAAATAACACCTAGTTTCAATAATAGAAAAACACCCTTGACTCAATCCTTTGCTAAAAACAAACCTTAGAGAAAACATATGGTTGATCAATAACTGGCCATTATGTATTCATATGTTCACACATGCAACATATTTTTTGATTTCTATTTTTTCTTTTTCCTTTGCTATTTTTTTAGGACCATGACAAAAATTAAGAAAAATCAAGACCATAACAAAATCTCTCACTTTGTGATAGAAACCTTTTAATGTGCTTAATTTGTAGGTGATAACTAGATTCTTGAAAATAAAAAACTTTTTGGGCTTGACAAAAAATGTAAAAGGAAAAAAAAGACCCATCACAAAACAAAACCCCAAAAAATTAAATAAAACCCACCCTCCTTTGACCTTTTCACCTTTATTGTTTTCTGGCTTGCTGATGCTGGTGTTGTCATCATCATCCTCCTCCTTCACTCTAGAAAGTGGTTGCTTTCATATGCCTCACCATGCCCCCAAAATTTAGAAACTAAACTTACAATCAGTCATACTAGAACTGCAAGTTGACTTACAACTAGTCCTTTCCTTATTGAAATTGGAATTAAACATGGGTCTTGCAACCCCTCTTTCTTTTATGTTGAGTGTTCACACTACAAATTTGTCCTCCTTGTCCTTCTTTGTCCCTGTTTAGTTGTCTTTCTCTCTGTCCTCTTTTTACATGGTGTTACCTACTAAACATAGGAAAACAACGACAATATTGATAGCAAAGTTGTCGCCAATCACTGGCATTACCACTCAAGCTCCAAAAACCTTGAGAGGAATAAACCCTCTCATAGACAAGGATTATAGCTTGGTATTGCAATTAGTATATAATTGGTTCAGGATAGCATATATAATAAACCTTGTTTTTTTAAGTCATGTGAAGTTTGCTTCTTTTGGGAATATTATATTAAAGGGAGGATAAGTGGGTAGAGTGATACTCAAAGTGAGAATTATTTTATGGATAATTTATTTTGACATGTTTCTTGGACTTGAAATTTGTTCCAAAAGAGCTTCTTCATTTATTTGATTTTAGTGAATAGTTTTTGTCAAACAAATGTGTAGAGGAGGGGCTCATTTTTAAACCCAAAAAAAAAGTAGGCATAAAAATTTCAACTGCTGTTTATGCACATATAAAACTAGGGTAGGGTAAAACTTGAAGTCGCATCCTTTACCAAAATAATGGCCTGCATGAGGTGCAGTCAAGGTGGGTTCTATTCTGCTAAAGCATATGATTGAATCCTTTACCAAGCATAAAGAGTTGCACTGATTATTTAATCGTAGTATCAGAATGTTTCAGCAACAAATTGTCGAATAATTAATTAAATTTCAAATTTGAATTTCAAGACTTGGTTTTTTAATTCTAAATTTTTTGACAGGTAATAACTATATAAAATAATAAACAATCTCTCTTCAAGGGTGTGGAACAGTCTAGTGTGTCCGGACTGTTTTAATCTTTTAGACTCAATATTTGAAAGTCTGTGGTTAAAACCTAACAGTTGAACTTTTGATTTTATTAAAAATTTGACACAAATGCAAAAAAAATAAAAATAAAAATAAAATTTATGCCGAATCCATTCAGGTACTATGGTGTTTGCTTTTTTTTCATGATACCTAATAGGTGTCAAGGGAAAAAATATATATAAAAAAGAGGGATGTTTCAAAAACCCAAACACCTGCTCTGATTCTTTGAAATGCATTGCAAATAGCAGAGGATAAAATTATGCTAGGCAAAGTGCCCTCTGAATAAATTGAAAATTTCGTGGCAGGTCTTTATATTAGCATCATAAATGGGTATAATCATCAAATTGTTATTTGTAAATCTTGACTTTGAGGAAGTATTTAACATTAATTACTGTTAAGAATTGATCAATCCATCATTTTCCATGACTCCATTGGGGTTTAGAATTAACATTGGTGATGAATTTAGAATTTATGTAGTGAAATAAATGGTTTAGGAATTGTTCAAATAGATCTAGACGTTTAACCTACTTATTAAGTTAAGATCCATAGGCCGGGCTGTTCCAGAAATGCAGGACTAAATTGAACTACAGTTCACATAAATTTCTTATTTCAATAATATCCCCACACGTTGGGACATTGCACTACACTTAACCTAACACAAATTTTTTGACTTTCATATTTTGAATATTGCCAAATTTGGCTAAATAGTCTTATGGATGATTATCACTTTGAGCCACATCACAAAAGAAAACAGTGGCCCAAAACCATTTTTATTGCACCCAAATCGGCATAAAGTTGTCTGTTCTTCATCCAAAACATACTACCCAGTGTGAAACTTGTCTGTTTTTCATCCAAAACGTACTATCCAGTGTGCTGGTAGGGATGCTCTACATCATCTTGGATGTGACAAATACTGTTGGAGGCCCAAATGCCCGGGTACAGGTGAAGCTGCTCTTAGCTGCTATGATGGTCACTTTTCCCAAATGCCACTTGTCAATTTACGATGTTTTCCATAATTTCACATTTTCCCCTAATAGTGGCCCATTTTGGGATCCACATAATTGATTACTAGGAGCAGGAGTTTATCCTCCGTTCCCACCATCCTCCACGTGTCTTAACTGCATGGACTCTCTTATCCACGTGGCATGAAACCTGGTCAATTGACCTCCTTTCAAAGTGGACATCCACCAAAAGCCTGAAATGTGGCAGCTACCAATTGGTTCAGTTCTTTGGAGGAATGGGGGTTGGAGGGGGATGGTTGGGACGGAGATTGGTGGGCGGGGGGAGGGGGGGAAGAGAGAGACTTGCAGCCAAAAAGCGAAATTAAAAAAAATTTAAAGTGCTAAAATCAAGTGCTTTTTGAGATTTTTCAATAGCCAGAATCAGACCAAAATTTAAGAAATATCGCCAAATTTCTGCCCATGGTGCAAGTAGGTAGCCAAAAATATAGAAGAATTTTCTTTAAAAAATTATTTCATAGTTAGCTTGTAACCAAATTTGGCTAAATCTTCCTATGGATGATCACCATTTTGGCTATATCACAAAATTGACAAAACAAAACATTGAGAGAGAGAGAGAGAGTGTGTGTTTTGTGGAAGGGAAGAATTGGAGACATTGGAGCTTTATGTGAAGAAGCACCCACAAGGAGGAGAGAGGGAGGGGGAAAGAGGAAAGGAGGGAGAGAAGGGGTGAGGGAGGGAGAGAGGGAAGTAGAGAAGGAGCTGGAAGAGGAGGAGCGGAGAGAGATGGGAATGATGATGCTTTTGGTGACTGCAACCAAAGTGGTGGGAGTGATGGGAGCTCTCACAGTGGCAGCCAATAGCTTCGCATATCGACGCTTTTATAAGAAGAATTTGGCACCCTTTGAGAATCCAGTGGACGAGAGTCATGAGCTGCTTGCATCTTTCCCTATTCACAAAGACGGTTGGTTTTCTTTTCTTTTCGTCATATGGGTTGGTCTTGTTTCTCTTTTGGTTTTCTGAGAGAGGAGAACATTTGGGACAAAAACTACCTATTGTGTTGAATATGATGGACTGAAAATTACAGAACGTGGTGGTTTTCTTCATGTGTTGCCTCCTGCTGCAGTTGATGAGGAGGGAGGCTTCTTTTTTGCATTGGCAACAGCTCCAGCACATGTGGAAGACGAGCTGCATGACGCATGGCTTGAATTTGCAAAAGATACAAAGCCCCCAGATGACCCAGCTGGAGATCCCCCCGATGTGCGCACTGGTGCAGATCCGCGAGCCGCTCCCACTTTTGGAATTTCTCTCACAGAAGAGTTGCAGGCTGCTGAGATTAAGGAAGGTCAGAGATCTCTGTTTTCCAGAATACATACATACATGCATGCATATCCTCATGCTTGCTTGATTGATTGATCGTGAATTTGGATCAAACCTAGACCCTTTCAATTTTGCTTGTCATCTATATGATGATTGTGAATGTGTGTGTTGGACAATAAGTAGGTGATTCAGGAATTGAAGTCAGAATTTTGTGCAGAAGATTGAGCTACTGTTTGTTCACTTCAAGTTTTCATGTCTGTTTTTGTAGCTGGACAACAAGAATTGCCTACTGGATTTGAGACTTTGGCACCAGAGGGAAGCAAATCTGTAATTGGTGAGGAGTTTGCAAATAAAGATGACGGTAAATCTGGGGACCAAAGTGTCTCAGAAGACAAAGTGGGCCTAGTGGCAATGGCCAAGAGTGAAACTCCAACAGAAGCTGAAGAGCTGCCCAGGATATCTGCAAAAAATGGGAAAGATGGGAAAGGTGGCAATGGTGGACTAGCCGGTGATTGGGAAGTTGTCTCTGAGAAAGACAATTCTGATGAGGGAGAGGAGCAGAAACTCTCTGCAATGAACCCAAGCACAGATCCAGAGAGGGGGAGGAGGAGCCTACAACAACTGCCTGCAAAAAAAGGGCCTAAAAAGACTGGCTTTCAAACCACAAACATAGAAGATCCACGAGTTCTCTCTGTGCAAGGGAAAGCAAGAAAACTCATGAAAGTATCCATGGAGGCCATGATACGGGGTTATGAAAAAATGACCGAGCCAGAAGAGAAGCATAATGTGGCTGCCTGGCAGAATGCAATTCACCCGTATGAACCCTAAACCCTAATCCCTTGCAACACCACCAGGCTTGAAAATAATATGATGATGTAGGCTTGCATTGCCATGTGAGCAATCAAGTGAAAGCATGTTTATGGGACATCACGTTAACCTGTAAAATACCCTGCCTGTTTCCGTCTAAGTTTGACATACATGTAATGTTGAATACATGTGCATACAGAATTGTATCAAGAATTTCTGACATCTCTGCATTGTGTAAGTAAGGATTTGAGTATGATAGTTTACAGCCTTCATTTGGTTGCTACCAATTGGTGAAGCATTGTTTCTTCTTTAGCTGCCAGAAGTTTTAATGCCCATGAGCAATTTTTTGTGTTAAGTATGCAGTAACTTCACTTCTGAACAAATAACTGGTCTCAGGTCTAGCTACACATGCAGGAAGAAGAGTGAGGATATGCAGAGATGGGAAATGTGTTAGTTACAAGTGATGAGAATTCTGCGAAAAATTGGAGGAACTACTTCAGCTCCTTTGCTTTTGTTTTTTTGCAGGGAAGAGAGGGTGCGGTTCTGGTCAGATCCAGACACAGAGTTGAAGTTGGCTCAAGGAGCACATCAAACAGTTTTCCGGATGGGTGTGGACTGGGGCCGCCTAATGCCCATAGAGCCTGTTGATGGCATCAATAATGCGGTCTGTCTTACAGTAATATGTAGCACACCACGTTTTTAATTAATTCTTTGTGGTTGCTTCGTGGGGAGAAGTCTGCCATTTGACATCTAAAACTCCACTGCCTTTGATATTTGCTGGTTTTTGAGTTTCCTGTGGAGGGGTCTTCAGAATAACAGTAAGCAGATGTGAGTCATAGGTTTGAATGATGTGGGTTTTCAATCGTTGCAGGTGAACTGGGAAGCTGTGAAGCGATACCGGTATATTATAGAGAGGGTTTTGGCCCATGGAATGCGTGTAATGCTCACTCTTTTTCATCATTCAATGCCTTCATGGGCAGCAGAATATGGTGGCTGGAAAGAAAAGAAGACCATAAAATATTTTCTCGATTTTACCAGGTTGGTGGTCCTCACCTTCTGAGAAAAACAATTGTTGTTCTGGCATTTTAGATGAACTCAACACGGTTCAGGAATGTTATCTCTTTTAAAGTGTTCCTGGGTTACCTTGTTTTAGAGAGAGTTTTGGCTCATGGGATGTGCACAATGCTCACTGTTTTCCACTCTTCCATGTCTGCATGGGCAGCAGAATATATTGCTGGAAAGGGAAAAAAAGGACCCAGTAAATCTAATGCATGAAATGAGCCATTATAGACTGAAGTTTAATGTGATGGCTGGAAAGAAAAAAAAAAAACCTGTATAGACTTTTTGTGCATTAAATTAGTGACGGTGTCCAAATTCAATGCTTGAACAGGCTTGCTGTAGAGCAGTACGGGGATCTTGTCGACTATTGGATCACAATCAATGAGCCACATGTGTTTGCAATGTTGACATATTGTGCTGGTGCCTGGCCTGGTGGTGATCCGAACTTGCTTGAGACTGCGACAGCAGCAATGCCTAGAGGTGTATTCAAAGTTGTAATGGAGGCAATGGCTGATGCACACCTTGAGGCCTATGACATCATCCATGATCTCAGGTCCCTTTTCTATCTGTATATGTAAACCCATACTGATGTAAAACATTTTGCAGGTGGTCAGTCTCCATATTTACTGCCTTGATGATGAAGCTTCTGTTTCAATTATATTGTAGCCCATCTCTATTCAAATTTTTCTGCTTCTGTGACTTCGCTGGTTTTTTTTACTTGTACTGGAACTGTCTCCTTATTCATTTGTGCAGTGTTTTCTCTTGGATGGAACAGTAAAAGCACAAAGAAGGTGAAGGTGGGGGTATCACATCATGTGTCATTTATGAGACCATATGGGTTGTTTGATGTACCACTTGTGGTCTTCAGTAACTGGATGACACGATTTGCATTTTGTGATGACATTGCCCACAAATGTGACTTTCTTGGAATTAACTACTATGGCCAGGTACATGTTTAGTGAATCAGCTGTGTCGGTATCATGTTTAAAATGGGACCCACTCATGTGTTGCCTTACGTAAATCCAAACAGCAAACATGGTGATGTTGTGTTCCAATGAGAGGTTAGTAACGAGCTTAGTCTTGTGAGTTCACAAGGGACATTTTCTTTTTGGTGACAGGAGGTAGTGTCAGCCCCAGGCTTGAAAAATGTTGAGGATGATGAGTACAGTGAATCAGGGCGCGGTGTTTACCCAGATGGCCTTTATCGCATGCTCATTGAGTTTCATGAACGATACAAAAAGTATAACTTGCCATTTATCATAACAGAAAATGGAGTGTCTGATTCTACTGATATCATTCGCCGCCCTTACATCATCGAACATCTTCTTGCTGTGCGGGCTGCCATGGACAAGGTATGTATGTAGCTGTGATGTGAACATCTTATCATGCCCTCTACTTTAAAATGATGTTCTATTACTAGCTAAATCTATTTTACAGCTCTTTTCTAGTCCTAAGCTGTATCTTCTCAAATTGACATTCTTGGGAGATAAGTTTTACCAGTTTCCATGTAATATGACAACTTGGATGTGTAATGGAAAGCTGGGTTTCCTCTTTTATTTTTGGAGTGTGTTGCAGTGTGGATCTGACATACGTCATTTGTGTTTTGTCGAGAGTTCAGGGTGTTAGGGTACAAGGGTACTGTTTTTGGACAATCTCCGACAACTGGGAATGGGCAGATGGTTATGGCCCGAAATTTGGATTGGTTGCTGTTGACCGTCACAAGAACCTTGACCGTCATCCCCGCCCTTCTTATTACCTTTATGCTGAGGTACTCCTGTAGCTCTATTCTTTTGAGCAATAAGAAATTTCTTTTGGGATTTGGGTTATTCCCCTATAGTGAGGAGAAAGTTGGAAAAGCAGAACCCTCATTGAATCAGAGACAGTAGGCAAATTATTTTCTGGGAAGTTTTCTGTAGAATCTTTGGGAATTTTATCTGACCTTAACATCCAGCATATCACCCTGCATTGTTGTGCACTTAATTCTGAGTGCTTAATTTGACCAATGAAACAGAAGGGAAAGGGTCTTTGAAGATTTTGAACCATGCAAAACTGCTGTCCTGCATGAGAGCAGCAAGAAACCTTCATGGATTTGTTCATTAGTTTTCTGTAAGAAGTGCTGTTTGCAAAATTCAACAATATCATCTGTCTTTGGGGGGGTGTGGTTAAGAAACTCACAAGTTGACTGTATCATGTGTTATCAGTTGTCAAAAACAGGGAAGGTGACAAGGAAACAGCGGCAAGAAGTGTGGGAGGAGCTTCAGAGTGCTGCACGACGGGGCATGACACGTCCATTCTGTCGTGCAATTAATGACCATGGTCTCATGTTTGCAGGTCAGTATTATATGTGTGTGTATATATAAATTCTATATGCATCCACTGTGGTGTTCATAACAAGGTCTCTAGATCATTCTAGCTCAGTTGATTGTTAGTGATACAGTTTTTGTATGCACCCAGTACTGGATTTTGAACCAATGATCATTCACAACTGGTCATATATTGCAGCGCTAGGACATGAAGTATTTCCAAAATTCTCTTGCAAGTTTCCTATACCCATTGCAAGGAGCTGATGATAACATCAGTGGATGGATGCTATGGGAGTTGGTCAGTAGCAAAGACACTATTATGTGACCCCACAGACACGTGTACATACCATATTCCTCAGTTCCTTTCTGTTCCAGTGAGTCTGTGAACTGTTTGAGCTTTATACAGAACACGATCCCATATCAGATCCACTCATTTCCAAGGTACAAAGTAAGGGATCTTTTGTTCAATAGGTAATGATGATCTGAATGTGCTATTATTTCTCTATTTCTGTCTAAATTTGCTTCCTCTTCCAGTACTTCTTGGGCTGGTAATGTGCCCACCAATTCTACCATTTCCATTAGTCCAGGATCATGCTCTGAATGGAGATAAAACATTTAATGAAGCCTGATCCTTGTACCTGTTTTCGGTAGAAAGGAAAATAGGAGATGAAGTGTTGTTTCTAACCCTATTTCATTGTTGGTTTTGCTTTCAGGAGGTCTGGATGTGCCAATTGACAGGCCATTTGCAGTTCGTGACTGGAGATTTGGTCACTATGAAGTGGAGGGTTTGCAAGACCCATTGAGCTCAGTAGTCAGGTATTTCAGGGAGGGTGCCATGTTTAGTAGCCAGCGCAGAAACTGCAAACCAAAAGTGCATCTAGATTCAAAGGTGGCATGAAGTTTTGGTATGGGAATTCGGAACAAAGATTACAACTATTTCAAACAGCAGGGTGTAAGCCTGAAATATTGGAAATCTCACATACCAAAAGACAATTGGGATTTGCACGGAGGTCATGGTACTAGAAATTGCCTCATAATCTATGGAAACTTGGTCACAAAATGTTAAACAATTCACTCAAATTTGAGAGATTTTGAAGAGATTCAACATAGTGAATTTGTAAATTAGGACAATGAACATTATGTGTGTACACATTGCAGATGGTTAGTGAACTATTGACCAAATGGAGGCAATGTTTTTCTAAAATTTAATTTGGATTTCACAGAAGTGGCAAATTTTTCCTGAGAAAACAAAATTTCTCAAAACATTTCACAAGTTAAAATCCATTTGGAAATTTTCATTGCATGGAGATCCACCTTGTTTGTTCACATGTACATTGTTCATGTGGATATGTTGGTTATTCACACGGACATTGTTCACACTATAATAATAATTTATTTGTAATATTTGAAAACAGATCCACCTTTTCAGCTGCAGCAATAAAAGAGTCTTTTTCAATTTCTTAGTTTTTTTTTTCATATGAAAATTCTAGCTTCTTGTTTAATGCAAAATTAATTCATAGAGATCAAGGAAGTTTTTCTTTTGCATGGAAGGAAATTATGTTTTCTGCACCTTGATTTGTCAATAAGCTTTCTTCAAATGAACTTTGACAAGCTATAATTTGTTCATGCAAAAATACAATTAATCAAAATACTTATCATAGTTAGTCCATAAGTTTTAATGCAATGGTTACAAAGGTAGGAAAAATTTGCAAATTTATTGATAATAAATTACACAACTACACAATATGTGATTTTGATGCACTAAAAAAGGTTGCCGCCCCCCCCCCCAATTTCATGAGGTAGGTGACTATCCAATTGCAATAATCCACAAGTGGACTTAGCCAAATTTCGCTACAAGTCAGGGGGAAAAGTAAATTTTTTTGTGATGTACTTGGGACTTACAAGTACCTGCAGTCTAAATATGGCAATTTCAACCTTTTTTTTTCTCGAAATGTGGTGAATTTGGGGGACGTTTTCCCCAAGAATCCTTTGAAGAAGTTTCATCCCCCCCTTTTTTTTCTCTCCAAGTGGCAAAATTTCGCCCAAGAAAACCAACGATTATAATACTGCAATCATAAGTTTTAACAATCATTAAAACTTATTTTAATTACAAAATGTTATTGAAATGACATTTGTGTGTTCAATATGTAAAGACTTAATTGTAGTGAGAATCATTTGTGCTCAGACATAGATACATCCCTGGAATCTGTAGCCAGCCCCTCCCGTGCATGGGGGGAATCAATGTCATGAATGCATGTGAAGAGGCTAGACAGGCTGATGAAGAAAACATTCGAAGTTTTTTTTTTGGGAGCCTCATATATTTGCACCAGCATGAGTGCATGCCAAATGTGGAACTCAAAACGGAAAATTTTGCCAACTGCCCTTTTTTCTTTAATGGCGAAAATAAAGTGCCTT
>Ga0209611_10005062_pt1 | contig 22319 bp, 20 predicted proteins | sample S1TSphgellanicum_3_FD_187693 | JGI IMG/M metagenome (GOLD analysis project Ga0209611, IMG submission 187693) | Host-associated microbial communities from peat moss isolated from Minnesota, USA - S1T2_Fc - Sphagnum magellanicum MG (SPAdes) (version 2) | ecosystem: Host-associated > Plants > Peat... | reverse complement strand
GAGGTCGTTCCGCCCACGAGGAGCGCGAGGATGAAGGCAATGCCTTTTTCGATCGTTGCTGCCATCGGCCTTACATCAGGTAGAAGAGATAGAAGAGTGCGACCCAGATGACGTCGACGAAGTGCCAATATAACGTTCCGGCCGTGAGTCCGAAATATTTCGACCCGGTGTACACGCCGTTATTCGCCTGAATGTAGAGCGTGATCAAATAGATGATGCCGATGAACACGTGGAAGCCGTGCATGCCGGTGAGCGTGAAGAACGTGGCGCCCATCGTCGAGCCGGCCCACGTGATCGCCACGTGTTGATATTCGTAGACTTGGCCGCCGAGGAACGTGATGCCGAGAACGATCGTCGCGATCATCCACAGGTTGAACGCCGGCTTGTTGAGGTGCTTCCAATTCTCCATCGCGAAGTGCATCGTCGCGCCCGAACCGAAGAGCACGCACGAGTTGACGGCGGCAAACGCGACGTCGAAGCGCGGAAGCTGATGCCCCGTGTTCGTGATCGGCGGCCAATTCGGCACCGAGTTGCGGAGATAGAGATACGCGAAGATGAATGCGGAGAAGAGCACGACGTCGGAGACGAGGAAGAGCACGAATCCGAGCAGACGCATGTCGCGCGTCTCGCGGTAGACGTCGTCGACCGCATCGTAGCGCGCCATCACGGCGTCGTGGCTTTGATTGAACGAACTAACGGCCATCGATGCTACGCGTGAGCCGGGATCGGGTCGACGCCCGCTTTGCCATCTTCATCGACCTGAGGCTCGATGCCGAGGTACGGGAGCGGCTCGCCGAAATTGTACGGGTTCTTGAGCACGGCCGGAATCGTTTTGTAGTTGTAATAGGGCGGCGGCGAGCTGATCGTCCACTCGAGCGTGCGCGCGCCCCACGGATTCGGCGGCGATTTCTTGCCGTGCAGCAAACTTTGCGCCATGTTGTACAGCAAGATGAGCGTCGAGGCCGCGAGGAAAAACGAGCCGACCGACGCGACGTCGTTCCAGAACTGGAATTCGGGGCGGTACTGCGCGACGCGGCGGGGCATGCCTTCGAGCCCGAGCCAGTGCATCGGCAAGAACGTGACGTTGAACGAAACGAACGTGACCCAGAAGTGAATGACGCCGAGCTTGTAGCTCATCAGGCGACCGGTGATCTTCGGCCACCAGTAATAGAGGCCGGCGAAAATACCGAACATGGACCCGCCGAAGAGCACGTAGTGGATGTGCGCGACCACGAAGTACGTGCCGTGCTCGTGCAGATCGACGGGAACCGCACTCAAGAACACGCCCGTGATGCCCCCGAACGAAAACGTGACGAGAAACCCGATCGCGAAGAGCATCGCCGGGTGAAACTCGATCTTGCCACCCCAGAGCGTCGCCATCCACGAGAAGATCTTGATGCCGGTCGGCACCGCGATCACCATCGTGAGGATCATGAACGGCAGCTGTAGCCACGGCGCCATGCCGGAGGTGAACATGTGGTGCGCCCACACCATGAAGCCGAGCAGCGCGATCGCGATCGACGAGAATGCGATCATCTTGTAGCCGAAGATCGGCTTGCGCGTGAACGTCGGGAAGATTTCCGAGACGATGCCGAACGCCGGCAGAATCATGATGTACACGGCCGGGTGCGAGTAGAACCAGAACATGTGCTGCCACAGAAGCGGGCTGCCGCCGCGTCCCGGATCGTAGAACGGAACGTTGAACTGGCGCTCGAGGAAGAGCGCGAGGAGCGCGCCGGCGAGCGCCGTCGTCGCGACCATATTGAGCATCGCCGTCGCGAGCTGCGCCCATACGAAGAGCGGCATCCGCGTGAACGTCATACCGGGCGCGCGCATCTTCAGGATCGTGACGAGAAAGTTGATTCCGGTCAGCGTCGAGCTGATGCCGATCAGGAAGATCGCGACGCACCAGAGCGAGGTTCCCGGCGGGCCCTGCACCGAGATCGGTGGATATTCCGTCCAACCCGCGTCGGGCGCGCCGATGAGAAACGAGCTGAACAAGATGACGCCGGCGACCGGGAACATCCAGAACGCGACGAGGTTGAGCCACGGGAACGCGACGTCACGCGCGCCGATTTGCAGCGGCATCACGTAGTTGCCGAAGCCGCCGGTCACGAGCGGGATGATCGTCATCCACACCATGCCGGAGCCGTGCAGCGAGTAGACCGCGTTATACGTATCGTTCGAGACGATGGCGCCCGTCGGGGTCAGGAGCTGCGTGCGTACCACTTCGGCCAAGAGCCCGGAGATGATGAAGAACAGCAACCCCGCGACCATGTACTGAACGCCGATGACCTTGGCATCGATCGAAAAGATGTACTTCGCGATGAAGCCTTCCGGCTCGGGGTGGATGTGATCGCGATGATCGACCGCGCCCGCGTGGGCAACTGCTACTGCCATGCGTTCTCCGTTACGACTTCTGGCTCAGACTGACGAGATAGGCATCCAAGTTCGCGATATCGGCATTGCTCAGCGCGTTGGCTTGGCGGTTCGGCATCACACCGATCGACGGGCCGCTCTTGCCCTGCGAGTTGTCGGGGCCCTGATAGCCGTTGACGAGCACGTGCGCGATATCTTCGGGGCTCGGCTTCTCCCCCGTTACGAGATTCGGATGATCGGGGTCGTTCAACAAATGGCCGAGACCCGGGCCGACGATCTTTTGAGAAAACTCGCCGACCGAGTGACACGTCGAACATTTCTGTCCGAAGAGCGCTTGCCCCGCCGCCGATTGGCCGCTCGCGAGATTGATCGGTCCGCTGCCCTGGCCTTGCGCCTTGAACTGCGCGGCGATCCAATGCCCGAAATCTTGTTGCGAATCGATATGGAGCGTGGCGACCATGTTGCCGTGCTCCTTGCCGCAGAACTCGGTGCAGATGATGCGGTACGTCCCGATCTTCTCCGGCGTGAAGCGGAGCGTCTGGACGAGCCCCGGCACCATGTCCGCCTTGATGCGGACCTCGGGCACCCAGAACGAATGGATCACGTCGGCCGAGGTGACGTGCAACGTGATCGGCGTGCCGACCGGGATGTGCATGTCGTCGTAGACGGACTGCTTGAGGCGCGGGTACCGGAACTCATACTTGAACTGGTGACCGATCGACTCCATCGTCAAGACGTCGCCGAGCGTATTCTGAAGACTGATCCAAATGCGAACCGAGAACACTGCGATCACGATCATCAAGAGCGTCGGGATGATCGTCCACCAGAGCTCGAGCTTCGGGTTGTCGTGAATCTGGATGCCGATCGCATCGGGCCCGTCGGACGCCTTGCGCCGCCACACGATGCAGAAATAGACGATGTAGCCGACCACGTACACGAAAATCGCGTTTCCGACGACGCTCAGAAACTTGAAGAGCCAATCGATGTCGCCCGCCGGCGCGGCAGCCTCGGGCAGATACTTGTCGATGTCGAGGTTTGCGATCCCGAACGACATGATCACGTTGAGGATCGTGAGCCCGATCGTCACGGGCCAAAACCCGGGGCCGAGACCCTGTTTCTGCGGCGCCGTGTACTGTGCCAAGAAGTTCTCCGTCTGACATCGGGGCGGCGAGGCCCCCCGATCACCCCCGAGCCGGCACTCGCCGGCTCAATGAGCGAACTTGCTCTCGGGGGCTTATGGTCTTTTGTTGGTGATTGATTGACTCCGCGGGGCCTGACTACATTCTATCCGGGAGCGGACCGTTTGTAATCGTACAATTTGAGGAATTCGGGCGGCGATGACTTATGTGGCGCGGGGGGAGGCGTTTGCGAAGCGGCGGACGAGCTCGTCCACGTTCGTGATTGCCGTTCCTACGACGATGGCGGCGGCTCCGGCGGCGAACGCGGCGCGGGCGGCTTCAGGAGTGCCGATGCCGCCTTCGCAGATGACGAATGGGTGCTCGCTCGCAGCCTCGGCGACGAGGTCGAGCGCCGGCAAGGACCGTCCCGCCGTTTCCGGGGTGTAGCCGGCGAGCGTCGTCGCCACGATGTCGGCGCCGGCGCGGGTCGCGGCTTCGAGGTCGGCGGCCGTCGCACAGTCGGCCATCGCGAGGACGCCGGCCGCGTGCGCGGCGGCGATCATCGCTTCGAGCGTGGCTCCGTCGGGGCGCGCGCGGCCGGTCGCATCGAAGGCGACGATCGAAGCGCCGGCAGCGGCGACGCTCGCGACCTCATCGCGCGTCGCGGTGATGTACGGCTCGAAGCCGTCGTGCGCGCGCTTGACGATGCCGACGATCGGGACGTCGACGGCGGCGCGAACGGCTGCGATGCGTTTGAGACCCTCGATGCGCACGCCGACGGCCGCGTTTTGCACGGCGCAGCGCGCGAGGAGCGCGATCGTTGCCGGCTCGTTCAGAAGCGAATCCGCATACGCTTGTACGGAGACGATGAGGCCGCCGCGCAAGTGACGCAGCACGTCGCTCATCGCACCGCCTCCGATGCCGCGAGCCGACGTGCGAGCACGAGCGCTCCGCCCGCCGGATCGAGGCGCGGCGCCGTCAGCTCGGCATGCGGAACCATCGTCGCAAGCGCCGTGCGAAATCCGGCGAGAAACGCGACGTCGTGCCACAACCCGCCGGCATACGAGACCGGCCGCGTCGCCGCGGGCGCGAGCCGTGCGTCGATCGTCTCGACGAGCCGTGCGAGTTCGCGGCACGCCGCGTCCCGAACGGTACGAGCATCCGCATCGCCGGACGCGCCGCTTTCGAAGACCTCCGTAGCGAACGCGGCGAGCGCCGGCCGCGTGATGTCTCCGTGTGCGAACGCGTGTTGGATCGCCCGCAGCGACGTGGTGCCATAGAACGCGTAGGCACGGTCGGCCACGTCGCTCGATTCTCCGCGGTCGGCGCGACCCATCGCGGAGCGGAGTGCTTCGCGGGCGATCCAGATGGCGCTTCCCTCGTCGCCGAAAAAGTATCCCCAGCCGCCGGCCCGCACGAGACGATCGCCCGCGCTCGCGTTGCCGACCGCAACGCTGCCGGTGCCCGCGATCGTGACGATGCCGGCCGCACCCGCGAACGCGGCCGCATGCGCGATCGTCGCATCGTGGACGACCGATCCTCGATCGGCGAACGTGCCGAGATCGATCGCGGCGGACTCACCGGCATCGAAGCCCGTGATGCCCGCGACGAGCCCCGCAAACCGCGTCTCGGTCGGAATGCGGGCGGCGACGCACGCGGCGGCGAGCGCCTCGCCGATGGCGCGCGCTTGGCGCGCCGGTTCCCGCGGCTGACCGACGAGATCGGCCGGCGGTCCGATGCCGCGCGCGACCTCGCCGCGATCGTCGCCGATCGCCGCGACCGTCGACGTCTGGCCGCCGTCGACGCCCGCGTACCATGTCACGAGCGCGCGAGCGCGATTTCGAAGCGGCGCGCATCGACGCTCGTCGCGCGCTCGGCATGTGCGACGACGTCGCGTTCGCTCGCGTCCGGGTACTCGCGATGGAATCGCTCGTGCGCGATCGCGAGCGCGACGAACGACTCGGCGGCGGCATCGCCGAGCGCACGACGAACGCGCGCGACCGCACGTGCGTTGACGCGGATCGCATCGCCCTCCGGATCGTACTCCGAAACGAGCGTCGCGGCGCCCCACGCGCCGAGGTCCGCGATTTCGATCGTCATGCGCCGACGTTCGCGACGGGAATCGTGCGACGCAGATCGACGCCGTCGCGCTCGAGTTCGGCGCGCAGCAACGCGGACGAAAGATCCCGCGGCTGCAGGCCGTGCGCGCAGAGCGCGGCCGCCGTTCCGGCAGCCTGCCCGAGCGTCATCACGGTCGGCGTGAGGCGCGTCGACGCGAGCGCTTCGTGTGTCGTCGAAATACAGCGTCCGGCGACGAGCAATCCGTCGACCGATTTCGGCACGAGGCAGCGATACGGAATCTCGTAGCTCGCGCCCGCCGGCAGACGAAACGTCGTCGTCCCGGAGCCCGAGGGATTGTGGATGTCGATCGGATACGCGCTGCGCGCCACCGCATCGTCGAACGTGCGCGCGTGCAAGACGTCGTCGCGCGTCAGCGTGTACTCGCCGACGATGCGGCGCGATTCACGAATTCCGATCTGCGTCGCCGTAGCCGCGATGCGCGCGTTCGCGAAACCGGGCACGTCGCGTTTGAAGAACGAAAGCAGTTGCATCGCCTGCGCGCGCGCGGCGACCTCGGCGCGCGTGAGGTCGTCCGGATCGAGCGGATCGATATCGACGACGCGCGTCATGTTCACGCTCACCTCGTCGGGATACGGCGAGATGAAGAACGAGACGAGTTCGCGCGGCACGTCGACGTCGCCGCGTTCGCGCGCGCGATTCCACAGCGCGTAGAGACCGGCGACCGCCGTGAGCGACGCGGCATCGCGTGCTTCCGGCGCGAGCGACGTCCGCATCTCCGCGGGGTGTTCGCGCACGTACGCGGCCGTCGCGTCGAGATCGACGTGGCTGATCCGGAACATCAAGCTCGCCGGTTGCACGCGCCCGTTCGCGTCGCCCTGTTGTAACGCGACGCCGGCCGACGCCGCCACGTACGCGTCGGCCGACGCATCGATCGTCACGGTCGCTTCGTACGTGCGAACGCCGCCGACCGTCGCGACGCGCGCGCCACACACCACGCCGTCGCGCACGACGGCGTCGAGAAAATACGCGTGCAACAAAAGATCGACGCCGCTCTCGCGCATCATCTCGAAGAGAAGCGCTTTGTGGATCTCGGGATCGAAGGGCGTGATCGTCGCGACGTAGTCCGATGCGTCCGCGATGTGGCCGGGCGATCCGCCGAGCGTCACGAGACGCTCGACGATCTCTTGCGCGATGCCGCCGACGATCCGCTCCTCGCCCGAATGGAACGTCATCCACGGGCCGACCATAGCCGCGGTCGCCGTTCCGCCGAGGAAGCCGTACCGCTCGATCAGGAGCGTGCGCGCGCCGTGGCGGGCCGCGGCGAGCGCCGCCGCACACCCCGCGTTGCCGCCGCCGATCACGAGGACGTCGTAGCGATCCAAAGTCTTCGCATCTACGTCGCGCGTGCGCCGCCGCCCCGCCGACGCGGCATCGCCGCGCTTTCCACGAACGCAACCGCACATGTTCACGAAGACGGCGGCGTTTTACGACACGATCTACGCGGCGCGAGGGAAAGACTATCGCGCGGAGGCCGAGTTCGTGGCGGCGACGATTCGCGCGTTCGCGCCCGGCGCCACGACGCTGCTCGACGTGGGCTGCGGGACGGGCGCGCACCTCGCGGAATTCGAACGGCTAGGCTTCACGGTCTCGGGCATCGACGCGGACCCGAAGATGGTCGCCCTCGCGCGCAGCCGCTTGCCCGACGCGCGCATCGACTTCGCGGACATGACGACGTTCGATCTCGGAGCGCGCTTCGACGCGGTCGTCTCGCTGTTCGGTTCGACCGGATACGCGCGCACGCCGCAGCACCTCGACGAGACGCTCGTCCGCATCGCGGCGCATCTTGCGCCGGGCGGCGTCGCGCTCGTGGAGCCGTTCCTCGACGCGTCCGTCTTTCGCGCCGGACATCTCGACGCGGTTTTCGTCGACCGCGACGATCTCAAGATCGCGCGCATGAGCGTCTCCAAACAGATGGGCAAGATCGCGATATTGGATTTTCACTATCTCGTCGCGACACTGCAGGGTGTCGAGCGCCTCTTCGAGCGTCACGAGCTCGGGCTGTTCGACGCGGCGACCTATCGCGCGGCGTACGAGGCGGCCGGCCTCTCGTTCGAGGAGCTCGCGCCCGGCCCGTTCGAGCGCGGCTTCTACGGAGGTCGGTCGGCCGTTTGATCGAACGTATGTTCGATGGCGATCCGGCGGTTCGCGGGTGGCGTGACCTGCGAAGAAATCGTGGCGAAGTCCGTTCTCAACCGCGTGGCCGGGATGCCCTTCGGCTGGTCGATCAACCCGTACCGCGGCTGCTTTCACCGCTGCGTCTTCTGCTACGCGCGCCGCACGCACACGTTCCTCGAGCGAAGCGGGATCGGCGACTGGGGCACGCAGCTCTCCGTGAAGATCAACGCGCCGCTCGTGTTGCGCCGCGAGCTCGCGAACCCACGCTGGAAGGGCGACCACGTCGCGATCGGAACGGCGACCGATCCCTACCAGCCGCTCGAAGGACGCTACCGCATCACGCGCGGGATCCTCGTGGAGCTCGCGCGCGCCGCAACGGCGGCACACCTCATCACGCGGTCGCCGCTCGTGGTGCGCGACATCGACGTCCTCCAAGAGTTGGCACGCGCGGCAGGCGCGGGCATCTGCATCAGCCTACCGACGCTCGACGAGGCACTGGCGCGCAAGATCGAGCCCACGGTCGCGCCGCCGCGACAACGTTTGCGCGCCGTCCGCATGCTCGCGGACGCCGGGCTACGCGTCGGCGTTGCGATCGCTCCGATCTTGCCCGGCATCACCGATGCCGAAGCGTCGCTACGCGAGGTCTACGCCGCAGCCGCAGACGCGGGCGCATCGCAGGCGTGGCATAGCGTCCTCAACCTCAACGAGATCGCGCGCGAGAGTTACTTCGGATTCTTGCGCGCGGAGTTTCCCTCGCTCGTCGATCGGAACGAGATCGCGTACCGCAGCAAGTACGCGCCGAAAACGATGGTCGCGGATATCGACGCGCGCGTGGACCGCGCGAAATCCGGCATCCGCTTTCGCTCGCGCACGACGATCGCCGCGCAGCCGCGCCGCGTTCAGCTCTCGCTGCTCGACGAGCCGCTGCTGCTCTAAACGCCGACGCGACCGACTTCCGTCGCGGAATCCAGCACGATCTCGAGGCCCGTCGGCTTGTCGCCGTCCAAGACGAACCGGCGCCGCACGACGCGCAAGAGCTTCGGACCATCCTCACCATTGAGGACGAGTTCGTCGCCGATGCTCGGGATCGCGTCGCCGCTTCCGAAGGTGAATTGGGTCAGCGTCTTCGCGGTCAATGCGTCGTGGTATGAGATCGTCATCGTAGGGCTCCTGCGGCTAGCGGTTACCCCGCACTCGTACCCACATCGGAGGCGAGCGCACGATACCCGAAGCCGGCAACGAGCGCGCCGAGGATCGGCGCGAGCCAGAAGAGCCAGAGCTGCTCGAGAGCCCAACCGCCGACGAAGATCGCGGGGCCCGTCGAACGCGCCGGATTCACCGACGTATTCGTGATCGGGATGCTGACGAGATGGATCAGCGTGAGCGCGAGGCCGATCGCGATCGGCGCGAAACCCTTGGGCGCACGCGCGTCGGTCGAGCCGACGATCACGATCAGGAATCCCGCCGTCAAGACGAACTCCGCGATGAAACCGGAGACGAGGCCGAAGCCACCCGGTGAATGGTCGCCGTAGCCGTTCGCGGCGAGGCCGTTCGGCTGCATCGCGAAGCCCGTGTGACTGGAGACGATCGCGTAGACGACGGCCGAACCGACGATCGCGCCGATCACCTGAGCGACGATGTACGGCACGATATCGCGCGCGGGAAAACGTTTGCCGGCCCAGAGCCCGATCGTCACCGCGGGGTTGAAATGCGCGCCCGAGATGTGCCCGAGGGCGAAGGCCATCGTGAGAACCGTCAATCCGAAGGCGAGCGCGACGCCCGCGAAGCCGATACCGACCGGCACGTGGGCATCGGTCAGGAAAACGGCGGCGAACACGGCGCTTCCCGTACCCCCGAACACAAGCCAGAACGTCCCGACGAATTCGGCAAAAACACGACGACCGAGCGATTCCATACGACCCCCAAAAAAGCAAAACGCGTGCGTGCTAAAGAGCGAGCAGGCGAATCGTTCGCTAGGCCGGTCTCATTTACTTCAAGTCGTTCGACGCTTTAAATGTAACGTTTCGTCGCCGGCCACCATGCGGCGAGCGGGCGGATCGGGTCCGTACATTTGTAAATCGTCAGGTTGTTGAAGTCGGGGAGCACGTACGCGTCGCTATATACGCCGACCGGTTCGACCGAGCGAAACTCGCCGCGAAGCATGTCGGGCGAGAGCCCGATCGCGAGTACGACACGTCCGCTCGCATCGCCGGGCCCATAGAGGTAGTAGTTGTTGTGGCCGCTGATCGCGCGCGGGAGGTGATAGCGAGGTCCGAGGAAATCGACGGCCGACGCCTGCCCGTAATCGCGCGTGAGGATCGTGGCTTCGCGTTGCTCCTCGGGCGAAAGCCCGTCGTACGCAACGGCGAGCGTCTTCACGAGTTTCTGCCATCCGAGCATATCGGCGAAGTGTTGCGGCACGAGGCCTTCGGGATGCTTCTCCATTTTGATGCTGCGGAAATCGAGGACGCGCTCGTAGTTGAGAAACGTGCCGAGCGGCAAGAGCGGAAACGCCTCGGGCGCGATTGCGAGCCCGCAGACGAACAGTAGCACCGGATACGCGATGGTGAACCACGGTATCGAAACCAAGCGCCGTTCGAGCGCGGGCGCACCTGCGGCAAAAAGGACGGGATAGGCCGGAGCGAGATAGTAAATTTTCGCTCCGAGCGCGAGGTATGCGATGCTGAGTAAAACGTACGCCAACCCGTACCAACGAAGCGAACGATTCCGCGGACTCGCGAGCAGCGACCAGAGTCCCGCGATCCAAATCGGTGCGGCGAGCGGGTTCATCATCAAAATCTGCTGCAAGTAGAACGCGAGCGGCCCGACGACGACGTTCTTGTCGATCGCCGCGTTGCGCAGTACCTCGAGTTGGGGCCATCCGTGCGCGGCCTGCCATACGAGGGTCGGCGCGACGAATGCCGCCGCGATCGCGACCGCGAGTGCGAAACCCGGGCGACGGAGGGCGCGGCGCTCCGGCGAGAGCACGATGGCCACCACGCACGAGCCGAGATAGAAAAACATCGAGTACTTATTGATCAGCCCGAGTCCGCAGACGGTGCCGAGCGCGAGCCACCATCCGAGGCGATCCGTCTCGCTCGCTTTCACGAACAGATACGCGGCGCCGATCCAGAGGAGCGGTTCGAATGCGTTCATCGTGAGCAGATTGCCGATCGCGAGATAGAACGGCGCGAGCGCGATCCCGAGCATCGCGATCGATTGCGCGAACGCACCGCCGCCGAGGCGTCTCGTCAAACGCCCCGTTACGGCGACCGTCGCGGCGGCCGCGATTGCGGGTAAGAGACGTATGCCGTAGAGCGAGTCGCCGAAAAGTCCTAAAGCGATCTTCGTAATCACGGCGATGAGCGGCGGCTGATCGACGTAACCCCATGCGAGGTGGCGCGCGCAACTGATGAAGTACAATTCGTCGCGCTGGTAGCCGTAGCCGCCGGCGACGGCGATGTGCAAGACAAAGGTCGCAATTGAAACAAGCGCGACGAGCGCCACGTCTAAATCAATACTGAAGGACTTACTCGTTACGTCCCGGGATTGACCAATATGACCGACGGCTCGCAAGCCCACAAGACCCTCTTCTGCCGAACCTTTATCGAGACGCATCGTACGTTCGACCCGGCGACACTACCATGGCCGGAACTCGATGCGGTTTCCATCGACCGCCTTCGTTCCATTCCCTTTTGGAGCGTCGCTCTCGCTGCCGAGCAGAACGCCGGCGTCATGGTCACGCAGTTCGCGACGACCTTGACCGACCCGCTGATTCGCGAGGCCATGGCTGTCCAGGGCGTCGAGGAGACGCGGCACGGTCGCCTTCTCGAAGTGATGCTCGCGCAGTACGGAATCGACGTTGCGGCCCGCCCCCCGGTCCGGGCCGACACGCGGGAGCGCGCCTTCATCGATTTCGGATACGAAGAGTGCATCGACTCGTTTCTCGGATTCGGGATTTTCGGACTGGCTCGTAAGATTCAACTGTTCGTGCCAGAGCTTACGGACATCTTCGAAGTCGTGCTTCTCGAAGAAGCGCGGCACGTGACGTTCTTCGTTAATTGGATCGCGTACGAGCGAGCGCGGCGAGGCCGTGGCAATCCGGCGCTCGTCGCCGCAGCGACGACGCTCGGGTATCTCCGCGCCGTGAAGCGCATCGTCACGAACTTCGCACCAGGTGTGACGGAGGGCCCGAAGACGCAGGGCGTCGGATTCGGCATGGAAGGCGCGTTCGCGCTCTTCGAGGACATGACGTGGCGCAGTTTCCTCGCATCGTGCGTCGCCGGAAGCGATCACTACCTCTCCGCGATGCCGAAGGAACTTCTCGTTCCACGCGTCTTGCCGGAGCTCGCCAAACTCGCGCTCAAGATTCCGACGTTCGGTTCGAAAGCGCCGCGCCGCGTCTCGCCACAAACGAGCTCGCAGAGCGCAACGCTTTAGGCCGACGTACGCGCGGCGAGAACGACGATCGCGGCATCGTCGTCGAGCCCGCGGACTTCTTCCGTCGCGAGCGCGATCACGTGCGCGGCCTCGGCGAGCGTTCCGAGATCGGCGACGCGCGATCCGTAGACCAGATGCACGTCCGGAAGCGCGCGGCCCACGTCGCCGTATGCCGTCGCGTCTTCGAACGCGTCCCCGAGCGTGCGTTCGAGGCGGCTCGCCGTCGTGAGGAACGCGCTCGCGCGGCGGACGGCCACGCGCACCACGCCACGCCGATCGACCGCGCAGTAGTCGGGCACACGCGTGGACCGATAGAGCGCGAACTCACCCGCGCTCATCGCGAGCGCGACGGATGCGACATCGACGCCGAGCGTACGCGCGGCCGCGTCGCGGCGCTCGTCCTCGGACGCAAGCGCGCGCGGACCGCTCGACGCGACGCCGGCCGTCGCACCCGATGCGGTCGCGCGCACGAGATTGCGACGCGCGTCGATCTCGACCGTCACCACGGACGATTCCGTGGACGCACCCGCAGCGATCACGCGTTCGAGCGCTTCGCGTCGCACGCGTAGCACGTCGTCCTGCGTCGGCGCGACGATCGTTCGCTCGACGACGTCGCGGACGAGCGCGAGCGCGACGCCGAGCGGAGAAATAACCTCGGCATCGCGCGCGAGGCGATACCGGAGCCCGAAATGTCGCGCCGCGAACGGCACGAGCGCGGCCGCACCACCGCCGCCGCCCACGAGCTCCACGTCGGCGCGCACGAGATCGTAGTCGGCGATCAATTCGTCGATCGCCGGACGCAACGTTTCCGCCGCGCGCTCGAGCATGCCGTGGGCGAGTGCGTCCGCATCGAGTCCGAGCCGCTGCCCGACGAGCGAGAACGCACGCCGCGCGCTCGCGGTATCGCCGCGCGCGAAGTCGCCGTCGCGCACGTCGCCGAGGAGGTTCGCCGCGCACGTGGGCGTGAGCGTCGCACGCGCGCCGCTCGCGAATTCGAGCACGAGATAGTCGCCCGGGTCCCCCGGCTTCGGCGCGACGAACGCGACGCGCGCCGTCGCGATATCGGCCTCCGCCGAAAAGCACGCATACGCCAGTCCCGCGATGTGCGCCGAACGCGGGCCGACGCCGCGGATCGCCGCGATTCCGCGCCCTTGCGGGTCGAGGCGCAGGATACTGCCGCCGGCGATCGCGAGCGTGCGAACGTCGAGCGTCCGCAACATGGTTCGATGGCCGCCGACGCGCGCGGGCTGCATCTGCGGCAGGCCGCGGCGAATCACCGAACAGTCGGCGCTCGTGCCGCCGACCTCGACGAAGATCCCATCGGTCACGTTCTCGTGAAGCAGCGCCCCCGCGATACCGGCGGCCGGGCCGGAAAGCATCGTGAGGATCGGACGGCGCGCGACCTCGCCGACCTCCATCACGCCGCCGTCGCTGCGCATGATCATCAGCGGCACGCCGATCCCGGCGCGCTCCACCGCATCGGCCGTCATCTGCGACGTACGGACCATGCGCGGCAAGATCGCGGCGTTCAACACCGCGGTGCGCGTCCGCGCACGCAAGCCGTAGGTCGTCGCGACGTCGTGGCCCGCGGTCGCGAGTACGCCGCGCTCGCGCGCCGCGGCCATCGCAGCGGCCTCCGCGCGCGGTCGATCGACGCCGAACGCTTCGCTCGCAACGATCGCTTCGGCACCACCGGCGAGTAGCGTATCGAGCGCACGCGATACGGCGGTCGCATCGCCGGCGCGGGCGAACGCGATCGCGGGCGCGAGCGACGCGTTGCGCGCGAGTACGATCGGCGGCACGCGCAGTTGACGGCGCGCGAACCAACCGAAGCCGCCATGCAAACCGACGATACCGACGCGCGCCACGTCGCCTTCGAGCAACGCGTTCGTCGCTTGCGTCGTCGAGTGCGCGATGAACGCGATGCGTGCGGCATCGACGCCGGGCACGGAGAGCGCGCGCTCGAGCCCGGCCACGATGCCGGCGGCCACACCCTCGGGCGCATCGTGCGTCGTCGGCACCTTCACGCGCGCGACGATCTCGCCGCTCGTCGACTCGACGACCACGACGTCCGTAAACGTTCCACCGACGTCGATGCCGACGCGCAGCGAGCGCATCACGGAACGAACGGCCGCGCGAGCACGATTTCGAGTTCGCGCGCACCGCGCTGCACGACGAATCGATGCGGTTGCCCGTCGTACGCACGCGCCTGCGTCTGGAACGTGCCGTACTCCCACCAGTACTTGCCGTCGAGCTTCTCGACGATGTCGTTCGTGCGCATGCCGGCGGCGAACGCCCCGCCCCCCGCGCGAACGAACGCACGCATCTGTCCGTCGCTCGTTTTGAAGAGCGTGTAGTAATACGTCGGGCGACGATTCGCATCGGAGTACGCGAGGCCGCGACCGAAGAGGTTACCCGCAACGCGCGGACGATCGACGCTCCAATTCTGCATGCGCACGAACGCCGCGAGCGCATCGACGCGCACGTCGGAGGTGCGGGGCACGTACCACACGTCGACGGGCCAATCCGCGCAGTCCGAAAGCGCGAGCCCGACCTCCGTATCGGCGGCCGTTATTCGAACGATCGCCGTGTAGTCTTTCGCCGCGCAGTCGGTCGAGCTCGCATCCGCGACGTCGGTCGTGTTCGCGAGGCGCAGCGCGCCGTCGTGCGCGAGGCGCGAACGAATCTGATCGGCGGCGAGCGCCGAGGCCGGGCTCGCATCGCCGGGTACCACCACGATCGTGCCGTCTGCCGTAATCGGCGCGAGGAGACCCGGTTGCGGCGAGGGCGACGCGGCGAGCGTTTGCGCCGCGGCCGGCGTCCCGAGTGCGAACGGCTGCACGCCGAGCAACGTGCCTCCGAAAAGCGCGACGGCGATCGTCGCCGCCGTCGCGACGCCCACTTGAAACGGCAACGTCAGCTTCGTGATTTCGGCGACGCTCACGCCCGTGAAGTTCGCGACCCACACGTTCTGCGTGTTCGTCGGATCGCAGGCGTTCTGCACTTGAACCACGGCCATGACGGCGGCGACGAGCGTAACCGCGGGCAGCACGCCGAGCCCCGCCAGCACCGTATAGACGGCGATGCCGACGCCGAAAAGGTTGAGCGGCCCGCGATAGAGCGCGAGTGGCGAGAGGAGGCCGAACAACACGACGTAGCCGACCCACGAGCGTGGCGCGATCGCCGCGACGAGCGGTGCGAGCGACGCCTTGACGCTCGGCAATCCCGTCGCAACGAGCAGCATCCCGATCCCCATGAAGAGGATCACGGCGGGCGCGACGTCCTCGGTTCCGCGAATCGCCGCGGCCACGAGCGTGGGAATCGTCTTGCGCGGCGCCGCCGTCACCGCACCGTACAGCGCGGCGAGCGCGAACGCGACGATCGGGCTCGCGCCGACGGCGAAATACAGAACGATCGGCAGCACGGGCGCGAGCAGCGCGTACCATGGCGCGCGCTTGCGTGCGAGCGGCTCCTCCGGCGCGAGCGCCCACGTGGCATACCCGCGCGTCGTGCGAAAGCGCACGACGGCGAATGCGACGAGCGCCGCGAGATCGAGTCCGGCGAGCGCGAGCGCGTACGGCTGCAACTGCGCGCGCTCCACACCGAACGTCTTCGTGTAGAACGTCCACTGCGCGATGTTGAAGATGTAACCGAGCGCGAACGCGAGCAAAAAGAGCGTCGCGGCCGTCTTGCGCGGAACGCCGATCGTCATCATGATCGGCAGCACGATCGAGCCGACCATGATGATCGCGCCGAGCCCCGTCAGCGAGGTGAAGAGGATCGCCACGGCCGCGCAAAGAGCGAGCGCGAGCACGGCCGGTCGATCCCCACCGAATTCCGCGGCGTACGTGACGATCGTTTCGGCGATGCCCGTCGACATGGTGACGCGCGAGAGGAGCGCGCCGAAGATCACGGTCACGATCACCGGCGCGAGCTTCACGGTGCCGTCCGCGATCGTGCTCTCGAGACCCGCCGGGCCGGCTCCGGCGACCGCCGCGATCCCGAGCGCCATGAGCGGGACGGCGAGCAGCGCCGGGAGCAGCCGCAGGTACATGAGCGCCGCTGCCGCGATGAAGATCGCGAGCATGGCGAGGCCGGGAAGGCTCGAGTGCACCGCCCCGCCTTCTACGGCGCGGCGCCGATACCCAAGAGATCGTCGAAGGCCGGAAGCGTTTTCTTTTCGACGTAGTCGCGGTACGTCGCGTCTTGGATGCGTTGCGCGCGATCGATCGCACGCGCCGCGGCGATATGGTAGCGCTCGAGCACGCTCTCCTCGTGGCTCGCGCGATCCTCGTAGTTCCAGGCCGCGCGCACGAGCGGGTCGAGCGCGAGAAATGCGTCGCGCTCTTCCCAAAAAAGATACTTCGTGACGTTGAGACCGCGATACACGTAGCCGTCGTTCTGACCCACGTTCGCGCGCGCGCCGTCGTAATAGTCGCGCGCTTCGGTCGCGATCTGATACTCGCGCCCGAGGAGGTCGTAGCGCCGCGCGGCGAGCGCCATCACGGCCGCAGCATTCGCGTGCAACGGCGGCGTCGCGAGACGCAGATGTTCCATCGCGCGCTCGGCGTTCGTGCGCAGGTCCACGAGATCGATCGTCGTCCCGACGCTCGCGAGGCTCGGATCGAGCGGGTCGGCCCAAAAAAGGTAGTCGCCGTATTCGCGCGGATTGCCGCGCACGAGCGTGCCACACCGTGCGAGCGCCGCGATATCGTCCGCGTAGCGCGCGTCGTCCGTACCGAAGAACGCGCGTGGAAAGTCCGCCGCGAAGCGCGCGGAGGGCACGTCGCCCGCCTCCCATCCGCTCGCCGCCGCGTAGATCACGGGATACCACGTCGCTTCGAAGAGCGTTTCGCCGTCGTCGTGCCACACGGTCTGAAAGATCCCGAGCACGTGCGCGGCTTTGCCTTCGTTCGAGAAGCGCTCGATGTTACCGAGCGCCGCGTCGAGATCGGGATAGATTTGGTTCCAGTTGAGCGCGCCCGGAGCGATCATCTGATCGAAACCGCCGCGCGCGATGCGCTCGATGTACGGCACGTACGTCGCTTCGGTACCGTAGTGCCAGTTCACGAACACGAGCGATTTCGGCAGCTCGCCGAAGAGTTCGGGATGGCGCGCGATCGCGTCGTCCCAAATCATCGGCCGCGCGCCGCTCTTCGCGATCACGAAGTTCGCCGTCGAAACCACGTGTCGCGCGTAGACGGGCCCGTCGCCGTCCGCCGCGACGAGCGCGTGCGACGCGCCGCGGCCGAGATCCGACGGCTCGTCCGAGCCGATGTGGAAGAACGGCGGATGTGGGATCGCGGCGAGTTCGCCCGCGATCAGATCGCGAACGTACGCTTCACCGTCGGGATTCGCGGGCGAGAGCAGATAGCCGTGCGGCAGTTCCGCGAGCGGCGCGTAACGCTCGAGCTTCAGCGTCTCGTGCATGTGCGCGAACGTCTGCTGTTCCGGGACGAACGCCACGTGCCAACGACGCGCGTAGGCGTCGAGCGCTCGCAACTGATCGGGCGTGATACCGTCGAGCGGTGCGGGCAACGGATGCTTCGGGTCGACGAACACGTTCTCGACGTACGGCGAGTAGCCGTTTACTTTGAACGCGGCGATCGTGCGAATGCGCTCCTCGAAATACCGCATCGTGGGCAAAGGACCGCGCGACACGTCGTCGGAGAGGATTCGCCACCGCAGCGCGGGCGCGTCGTCGATGCGCGCGCACGGCACGCGCCATACTCCGGACGCGTGGGTCGCGAGCTGCGCGAGCGTCGCATAGGCATAAAAGAGTCCGTCGCCGTCCGCGCCGTGAAGCCGGACGCTCGCGGCACGAACGTCGAGGACGTAGGCCTGCGCGGCGCGCGGCGCATCGCTCGCGGCGACCGCAACGGAGATCGGAATCGGCGCGCGGCCCGCAACGATTCCGAGCGCGCTCCAGCGCTCGCGAACGAGCGCGATCGCGGCCGGATCCGCGGGCGTGCGCACGATGCCGGCGAGAACGCGCGACGCATCGGCGGAGCACCCGGCCACGAGCGCCACATGCGCGGGGCGCGGCAACACGTGGACGTCGTCGGCCGCCGAAGCACCGGCAACGCTCGCCGCGCCGAACGCGAAGAACGCAAACGCGAGTGCCGCGCTCGAGCGACGGAGCCTCAGATGTGACACGCGAGCGGGCTTCGCACCATACGCAAACGCCCCCGTCTCAAAACGGCGGCATTCGCGCTCACTCACCTTGCATCGGCCTGCCGGCTCCACATCGCGGATCACATTCGTGGACCCGATGGCTGCTACATACGTCATAGGCTTGGGGGAGTCCCTCGGCCGATAGGTGACCTGGCTCACGTTTCGAACGCCCCGGCGATGACGCTCTCGCCGGCCGACTACATCGTGATCGTCGTCTTCTTCGCGATCAATCTCGGCATCGGACTTTCGTTCGCGCGGCGCGGTGGCACGAGCGTCAGCGAGTTCTTCCTCTCGGGGCGCAACGTGCCGTGGTGGCTCGCGGGCGTCTCGATGGTCGCAACCACGTTTGCGGTCGACACGCCGCTCGCCGTCACCGGATTCGTCACCGAACACGGCATCGCGGGAAACTGGGTGTGGTGGAGCTCCGTGATGTCCGGCATCCTCACCGTCTTCTTTTTCGCGAAGTTGTGGCGGCGCTCGGGCGTCCTCACCGACGTCGAGTTCATCGAGCTGCGTTATAGCGGGAAGCCGGCCGCCGCGTTACGGCTCGTACGCGCGCTCTTTCAAGGCGTCTTCGTGAACACCGTGATCATGGGGTGGGTGAACCTCGCCATGGCGAAGGTGCTCGAGCTCACCCTGCACGTACCGAAATTCGAAGCACTCGCGGTCTGCCTGATCTTCACGGCCGTTTACGTGACGATCGGCGGCCTGTGGGGCGTCCTCGTGACCGATCTTCTGCAGTTCGTCGTGAAGATGTCGATGGCGATCGTTCTCGCGGTCGCGGCCGTGAGCGCCGTCGGCGGCATCCCGAGCCTGATCGCGAAGCTGGCCGCGCGCGACGCGTCGATCGCGCACGCGTCCGTCGGGCTCACACGCCACGACGTGCTCGCGTTCTTCCCAACGTCGAACGAGGCGTGGCTGCCGCTGCTCACGTTCTTCACGTATATCGGCGTGCAGTGGTGGGCCTCGTCGTATCCCGGTGCCGAGCCCGGCGGCGGCGGCTATATCGCGCAACGCATTTTCAGCGCGAAGAGCGAGAACGACTCGCTGCTCGCGACGCTCTTCTTCAACGTCGCGCACTACGCGCTTCGGCCGTGGCCGTGGATTCTCGTCGCGCTGGCCGCCCTCGTACTCTATCCGCACGGCGTGCGCGGAACGGACGGCAAGATCGATTCGGAACTCAACTACATTCAGGCGATGATCGACCATCTTCCGGCGTACCTGCGCGGCTTGATGATCGCGGGGTTCCTCTCGGCCTATATGTCGACGATGGGAACGCACCTCAATCTCGGCGCCTCGTACCTCACGAACGACGTGTACCGCCGCTTCATGCGGCCCGGCGCATCCGAAGAACATTACGTCGCGATCTCGCGCGTCGCGACCGTGATCGTGATGGTGCTCGCGATCGTGGGTGCTTACGGCAACAACTCGGTCGGCGGCGCCTATATCTATCTCTACAACCTGACCGCCGGCGTCGGCCTCGTGATGATCTTACGCTGGTATTGGTGGCGCGTGAACGCGTGGAGCGAGATCTCCGCGCTCGTCGCGTCCGCCGTCGTCTCGAACGCGCTGATCGTCGCGAACGTGTTTCGCGATGCGAACGCCAACGCCGAGATCTTGCTCGTGACGGTTCCCGTCACGACACTCGTGTGGTTCGCCGTCACGTTCCTCACCGCGCCCGAACCGGAGGCGACCCTCGTGCGCTTCTACGAACGCGTGCGCCCGAGCCGCCTCGGCTGGCGCGCGATCGCGCGGATCGCACGCCACGAACCCGGCGTGGAGCCGCTCGGCATCAATGCGATCGATTGGGTGGCCGGCTGCGGGCTCGTCTACGGCGCGCTCTTCGGCATCGGCAAACTCGTCCTCGGCAACGCACTCGAGGGTGCGCTCTATCTCGCGCTCGCGACGATCTGTGGTGCGACGATCGCCTACAACGTGACGCGCGCGGAACGCGCGTCGCACGACGTGCCCGCAGAAGCTACGGCGTCGTAATTTCTTCGGGCTCGCGCCGCGCCTCGAGTTGCCGATCGACCTCGCCGAGCAGCGCGACGAATCCGGGAACGTCGCCGGATGCGAGGGCGCCCGCACGTTCGCCGAGCGTGACGAGGCGCCGATCGGAGCGCACGAGCGCCGCACCGAGCGGACCGTCGAGTTTCGCGTGTTCGAAGTTCTTCACGAAGACTTGATCCGCGAACATACAGCGCATGAGAACGTCGTCGAGGGTCGTCTGCACCGCCGCGTCGAGCGCGCCGATGCGTCCCTGCGCGCTCGTCAGGCGTTCGCCCACGTACGAGCGCACGCGCATGTCGTTATCGTGCAAAGCGTCCTCGTCGCCGTACGGCTCGTAGCCGGGCAAGCGCGAGCTCACGTACGTCAGATCGTCATCCATATCTGTCGCCATTACGCGCGAGAGCCCGTTCCGGTTTCGGTACCGATCGCGGCGAGCAGCGCCGGCACGTACGCGGATGCGAGCCCGCGAAGCACGACGTTCGCGCGCGGCGAGATCGCGGTTTCCTCGGGGTTGATCTCCACGACGAACGCGTCGGGGCGTGGGGCTCGCGTCGCGAGCGAGGCCGCGGGCTCCACCATTCCCGACGTCCCGACCACGAGAACGACGTCCGCGCGGCGCGCGGCCGCGGCAGCGCGCTCGAAAACGCCCGCGGGTAGCGACTCGCCGAACCACACGATGTCCGGCCGAAATCGGCCCCCGCACGCGTGATCGATCTCTTCCGGCGCGAGCTCGCGATCGAGTGCGCGCCGCGCGTCGCAGCGATCGCAGCGCGCGTCGCGCAAGCTCCCATGGAGTTCGAGGACGTTCTTGGAGCCCGCGCGCTCGTGCAGCGAATCGACGTTCTGCGTCGCGAGCGTAAAATCGTCGAAGCGGCGTTCCAATTCGGCGAGCGCGACGTGCGCCGCGTTCGGCTGCGCGTGCAGGTGCGCGGCGCGGCGCTCGTTATACCACGTCCACACGAGCGTCGGATTGCGCGCGAATCCGTTCGGCGATGCGAGTTCCTCAACACGATGCGTGCGCCACAGACCGTTCGCGCCGCGAAACGTCGGCAGACCGCTCTCCGACGAGATGCCCGAACCCGTCAGCACACAAACGGATTTTGCCCGCGCGAACCGCTCGCTTACCTCGCGGGGGATGTCGATCACGCCGCTTTACGTTCCTGTTCGGCGGAGGTCGTGCGCGCATCGAGCAAACGAAGGTGCGTCACTTCGCGGCCACCACGTGGCGGGCGCGGTGGCGGATCGCCGCTTTGGAAATAGACCGCGATGTTCGCAGCCGCACCCGCGAGCGCGGCGAGTCCCCATAAGCTAAAAAAGAAGAACGTGGAATTGGGGTGCCCGCCATGCCACGTCGCGACCGTTGCGACAATTGACGTAACGATTGCGCCGAGCCCGCCGACCCCTGCGAAGGCGGCGAGCCGGAGGAACGTCCGGTCGCGCGGCCGGTACGGTGAGCTGCCCATATCCCATTGTAACATCCGCACGCGCTCCGCAACCGTCTTATAGAGGAGGCCCGCGCGAGGACGCAATCGAGGGCCACCTTTACGACGGGACGAAGCTCACGATGTGGATGACGCGAGTCGACTTATGGCGAGGGTACGCGAACGCGATGTCGCGGCTTTCGAGTCGATTTACGACGCCTATCACAGGCTCGTCCACGGAATCGCACTGAAAATGCTCGGAGAGCCGATGGCCGCCGAGGACCTTACGCAAGCGGTTTTTTTGAAGCTTTGGAGCGCGCCGGACGCGTTCGAATCCGGCAATTTCGGCGCGTGGATCTCACGCGTGACGCGCAATCGCGCCCTCGACGTCCTACGTAGCCGAGCGCTTCGCGTGGAAACCGAGATCCCCGCAGACATTCCGGTGGATGGGTCGCTCGACGATTCCGTCTTCGCCAAGCTCGACGCGCAGAACGTCCGCGTCGCGCTCGCGAGCCTGCCC
>Ga0209611_10005060_pt1 | contig 22328 bp, 19 predicted proteins | sample S1TSphgellanicum_3_FD_187693 | JGI IMG/M metagenome (GOLD analysis project Ga0209611, IMG submission 187693) | Host-associated microbial communities from peat moss isolated from Minnesota, USA - S1T2_Fc - Sphagnum magellanicum MG (SPAdes) (version 2) | ecosystem: Host-associated > Plants > Peat... | reverse complement strand
TTTGTAGTAATTCCTTTGGGGCACTGTCTAGCGATCGCGCTGCCGGATTATTGCACGCAGAATTACGCCAGTTAGGTTCTATTATCATTGCTAAAGCCGATGCACATGCTGTCCCCGCCGGTGGAGCCTTAGCGGTGGATAGGGGACAATTTAGCCAAGATTTAACCAACGCTATCTCTCAGCATCCTTTAATTGAATTTCGCCGGGGTGAAGTCAAATCTATTCCTGAGGGGATCGTAGTTTTAGCCAGTGGACCTTTAACCAGTCCCGACTTAGCCACAGATTTGCACCGCTTCACAGGGATGGAATACCTGAGCTTTTTTGATGCTGCTAGCCCAATTATTAGTGGTGAATCGATTAACCGTGACATTGCTTTCATCGCCTCCCGTTATGACAAGGGTGAAGCGGCCTATCTCAACTGTCCGATGAATCAAGAACAGTACTTGCGGTTTCGATCTGAACTCTGCCAAGCGGAACAAACGGAACTTAAAGATTTTGAGCGAGAAACAGCCAAATTCTTTGAAGCCTGTCTACCCATTGAAGAATTGGCGCGACGGGGAGAAGATACCATGCGCTATGGTCCCCTAAAGCCAGTGGGTTTAGCTGACTCGCGTACAGGGGAACGTCCCTACGCTGTAGTCCAACTGCGTCAAGAAGATAAAGCCGGTCAACTCTGGAATATGGTGGGATTTCAAACCAACCTGCGCTGGGGTGAACAAAAACGGGTATTTCAACTAATTCCTGGGTTGGAAAAAGCTGAATTTGTCCGCTTAGGTGTGATGCACCGCAACACCTTTATCAATTCACCCCAGCTGATGTCTGCTACTTTGCAATTTCATCTGCGTCCGACTTTGTTAGCTGCCGGGCAGTTGATTGGGACCGAGAGCTATACTGCTGCCGCTGCTGGTGGCTGGCTAGCTGGAACCAATGCGGCGCGGTTAGCCTTAGGTAAAGAAGCCCTAACCCTGCCATCAACTACCATGATGGGGGCACTATTGGAATTTATCAGTTCCGCCTCCCCCAAACACTTCCAACCCATGCCACCCAATTTCGGGATTTTGCCAGAATTGGGGGTGAAAATTCGGAATAAGCAGGAGCGTTATGGCCGTTACCGCGATCGCTCTTTGGCTGATCTGGTTAGTTGGCAGACAGCCAATCTAACCTAAGCGGGCGGCGGGAATCGAACCCGCATTAATAGCTTGGAAGGCTATAGTTTTACCACTAAACTACGCCCGCAAATTTCCAACTGTCTGATAATAACACAGATTCCGCTGGAGTTCAAGTTTTGATCAAACTTTTCTCCTCCTGCCCTTTTTCCTGGATGAGAACTTAGAAATAGCTTATACAGAACCGGAGTTAAAACAACCCAAACCCAATGAATTTGTTACTTGATTCTCAATCAACTCTAGCTTAACTATACATTGTGAGCCAACTGTTATATGCCAAGAATTATCATAGATGTATCAGAAGAGTTATCTCAACAACTAGCACAAGTAGGGGATCACCTACCCGAACTACTAGCTTTAAGTCTGCAACAACCAGCAGTTCCAGCAGAAATTTATCGATACATTCTCAACTTTCTGGCCAGCAACCCCACACCTCTTGAAATTTCACAGTTTCAACCTACTCCGCAAATGCAAGACCGATTACGTACTTTAGTAACACGCGCTAAAGCTGGTGAACTTACACCAATTGAGTTAAAAGAATTAGATGAGTACGAGCGGATTGAGCATTTGATAGTCATGATTAAATCTGGCAATTTAGCTTATTTAGGTACTCACTCGTGAGTTTAAGTTATATTCCAGTTGCTTTACGTCGCCTAGTTGAAGAACAGGCTAATCAAGAGTGTGAGTATTGTCTTTTACCGACCAAAGTAGCGTTCTTCCCTCATGAAATTGATCATATTATTGCTCAAAAGCATGGTGGCAAAACAGATGCAGAAAATCTAGCTCTCACCTGTTGGCGTTGTAATCGTCACAAAGGTACTGATTTAGGTTCTTTTGATCCGCAAACAGGCTCTTTTAGTTTTTTATTTAACCCTCGAAATCAATAATGGTCTGAACACTTTACGTTTTCCGAACTAGCTATCATGGGATTGAATGCTGTAGGACGTACCACAGTTCATTTGTTGCAAATGAATAGCAAAGAACGAATAGCAGAAAGACAAAGATTACAATAATTTTTTTTAACGCAATAGTCGTATTTTTCGTTAATTTTTGACTACCCCAGTAAATACCTAACTACTTGCGGCGCCGGAGGCGAACGGCAGTCAGACTCACCACGTGTTGGATGCCATTAAGAAGCAGTCAAGGCATTGCATAAGCTATGGAGGTATGACAAGATCTGATTATATGACATCTTCATATAAAGCAGCGATCGCTCCCTCAAAATTAATGCTATTGAGGTAAAATAACTTTTCGTCAGATGTGTAAGACTGTAACACCCACAGCCCTTGCTCATGGCGACGGAAGCACTCTACGCGTTGCTTTTTACTATTAATTAAAACATACTCTTGTAGACTTTCTAAATACTGATAATCGGCAAATTTATCACCCCGATCAAAGGCTTCGGTGGAGTTGGACAAAACCTCAACGATGAGACAGGGAAATCTTTTATAGGCTGGGGTTTCTCGATCTCGTTGGTCGCAAGTTACTAGGATATCAGGGTAATAGTATCGGTTCAGAGCTTCTAACCGCACTTTCATATCAGAAATATAAACACGGCAGCTAGTCCCCCGGATATGACTCCGGAGCAGTGCAAACAGATTCCCCGCAATGGTGACATGGGGATCAAGTGCCCCTGCCATTGCGTACATATACCCATCAATGTATTCATGTTTGATGGGGCTTTGTTCCTCTATCAGCAGGTATTCTTCAGGAGTAAGGTAGGTTTGTTGGGGAGATGCAGTCATACTTCCAAAATACAGCATTTACCATAGCACCTGGGGAATCCGGGTTAACGTTTTGCGGAAGTCCCCACCCTCAGCGTAGCAGGGTGTGTATGAGGAGTTGCCAAAAGACCGTGTTGAGTATATGATATTTTGGTGGCTGCACAAATTTTAGCTGTAATAGCATGGCAGCGATGAAAAAATCATTTTTCAAAACTCTGCCGGGGTTAGGAACTAGCCTCGTAGACGCGGATGATTCTAGCTCTAGTTGATGTAAATAAGCAGGAAGCAACTAGGTCAATCAATTTTAGATTTTAGATTAATCCCATACCGTCGATGTTGGGGCAAGAGGTAAGAGGTTTTGGATTTTAGATTTGTGCCACAAATGAATTTGGGGGCAGATAGAATTTTGGATTTTAGATTTTGGATTTGCCGATTTTAGATTTTAGATTTTGGATTGAGAAGAGAACAAACCAGTATTCTCTCTTATGCCCTGCTTCCTCTCTAATCTAAAATCCAAAATCCAAAATTGTCAGATTTTGGATTGGTGATGAGTTAGTTAGGAGCAGGTGTTAGGTGTTTGTTTAGAATTCTTCCTAATCTAAAATCTAAAATCCAAAATCTAAAATTGGCTAATCCAAAATCTAAAATCTAAAATTGCCTCGGTCAAATGAAGCGTCAAAAATCCAACTCGGCTGGGGTAGTTGCAGAAACCCACCCCTCAACAAAGTAGGGGTGGGTAGTTCATAAACTGCACTTATTGAAAATATCTGAGCCGGAAATCCTGAATATTCTGTTCAGAAAGTTGAATTTTACCACCTTATTGAGAATAATCCAAGATGTAAATCCCCTAAAACTCCGCATTTTCAGGTGTCCGAGGGAAGGGGATAACATCCCGAATATTTCCCATTCCTGTGATGAACTGTACCAACCTTTCAAAACCCAACCCAAAACCAGCGTGGGGGACAGTACCATAGCGGCGTAAATCCAGATACCACCACAGATCCTCTGGCTTCATCCCCTGAGCTAACACACGTCTTTCTAAAACTTCCAAACGTTCTTCCCGCTGGGATCCCCCAATAATTTCCCCAATTTTTGGTGCCAAAATATCCATAGCCCGGACGGTTTGTTCGTCTTCATTCAAGCGCATATAGAAGGCCTTGATTTTGGCTGGATAATCTGTGACAATCACTGGCTTTTGGAATTTCTGCTCTGCTAGGTAGCGTTCATGCTCTGATTGTAAATCCGCTCCCCAGCTAACGGGATACTCAAACTTCACGTCGGCTGTTTCTAATAACTTCACAGCTTCAGTGTAAGTTAGGCGCTCAAATTGACTGTTAATAATATTTTCGGCTGTAGGTAAAACAGTATTATCGATGCGCTGATTGAAAAACTCCATATCTTCAGCACAGGTTTCTAACACATACTTAAAAATATGTTTGAGAAACTCCTCAGCTAAATCCATATTGCCTTCTAAGTCACAAAAAGCCATCTCTGGCTCCACCATCCAAAATTCCGCTAAATGGCGAGAGGTGTTGGAATTTTCGGCACGGAAGGTCGGACCGAAAGTATAGACGTTAGTAAACGCCGTCGCCATGATTTCCGCTTCTAACTGACCGCTAACTGTTAAATATGTGGGTTTACCAAAGAAGTCTTGACTGTAATCAATTTCTTGAGTTTTGGTGCGGGGAGGATTCTTTAAATTCAAACTGGTAACAGTAAATAACTCCCCAGCCCCTTCACAGTCACTGGCGGTGATAATGGGGGTGTGTACCCACAAAAAGCCTCTGGATTGAAAAAATTGGTGAATTGCCGTAGCACAGGCATTTCTCACGCGGAAAACTGCACCAAAGGAATTGGTACGGGATCGCAAATGGCTAATGGTTCGCAAAAATTCAAAGGTATGGCGTTTCTTTTGCAGGGGGTAGGTTTCGGGATCAGCTTCACCGTAGACTTTCAAGGTTTCGGCCTGCAACTCAACCTGCTGTCCTTTCCCCACGGAAGCTACCAGTACCCCCGCTACCTCGACGGAAGCACCTGTATTTAGTTGTTTGATCATAGCTTCGTAGTCTGGTAGGTCCTGGTTGATGACGATTTGCAAGTTAGCTAAGGATGAGCCATCATTGACCTCAATAAAAGCAAATCCTTTCAATTCGCGCTTTGTTCTCACCCAGCCTTGAGCTACCAGGGTCTCACCAGGTTGACTACTTCGCAATATTTCAGCAATTCGTCGATTTACCATAACCAACTACACAGTAACAAGTTAGGCTCTATCATAACCTCTATCTGAGGAAATGGTAGAAGCCAATTATCAGTCTTCGTCTCTTCTTGTTTCCTGATTATTTACGCTCACACTTATTACTTCCACATCATCGTATTTCTTCACACTATAGATAATCGTGGAAATTATCCAGCTAAGAATAAAAATGCCGATAATCGTGTAGCCAATCAGACCAAAATTCTCATCACTATTGAGTTTGTCAATCAGGTCCCAAAAAGCTCCCTTTAACCCTAACTGATCAACAAGAACGCCAAGAGTCTCTATTCCCCCAATAAATAGTGCTACTAACACGGAAATCAAGGTAATGGTCAAATTATAATAAAGTTTGCGGATAGGCTTGATAAAAGCCCAGCCATAGGCACCTAACATTAAGATTCCATCAGTAGTATCAATTAAGGACATCCCACAGGTGAATAGGGCAGGAAAGAGTAAAATGTCCCAAATTGGCATCCCATGAGATGCACTCGCTGCCGCAATTCCCAGCAAGCCCACTTCCGTTGCTGTATCAAAACCCAAACCAAACAAGACCCCAATGGGAAACATCTTCCAACTACTGTCAACTATCCGTAGCAAAGGTCGAAAAAATCGCCCTATCAGTCCCCGCTTATTTAATGTTTCATCTAAAGTGTGGTCGGAATACATCCCCCCTCGTTTTACTGTTTGGAAAGTTTTGAATACGTCCCACAGGACAAACGTATTTATGACTGCGATCAAAAAGAGGAAAAATGCCGAAATCAGGGTACCGACGATCCCACCAATCTTTTCATATTGGGGAAAGTCTTTCTGGATGGTAGAAGCGGTGATCGCAATAGCCACTGACATGGCAATCACAATTGTTGAATGACCCAGTGAGAAAAACAATCCAACCCCAACAGGCCGTTTATTCTCCTGCATCAGTTTGCGAGTTACATTATCAATTACGGCAATATGGTCAGCATCCACTGCATGGCGCAGTCCAAAACCATAAGCTACAGCTGACACCGCAAGTGATTTAGGATTGTTATGAAAGATAATTAGAGCTAATATCCAAACTAAAATATTTACCGTGATCAAAAATGCATACAAATTAATAATCTTACTTCTGACATTTCTCGGGCTATCGTTAAGGACGCGGGAAAAGGTAGATAACATTTGCACTCCTAGATACACGCTGTGTAAAGTTTCTTTAAGTAAGAGTACATTAAAACTGATATTAACTTAAATCGCAATCCCTATGGAGGGGATATCTCATGATAAATTAACCTATTTAGTCACCCAGCACAAGATTTCAATATCCAGCCTAAAATAACGCCCATTCCGCCAAAGCGGACAACTTGCCAGAAAGGTCTTTTTAGACTCACCCAAGAAAATAACTGGCTTTCTAAATTTATTTCTAGTATTTCTAGGCGTTGTTGAATTTCCTTCAACTCTGTTTTAAGTTCTGGTGTCTGGTAATTATGTTGGTTCAATTTTGCTAACTGCTGTTGCAACTTTGCCTTTTGTTGGCGATCGCGCTGGATTTGGGAGTAGCGTTCTTTTAATGAAAAGAGCGATCGCTCTACTTCTTCTAGTTCTTGTTCAAAGTCTGGCTGGGGATTTTCCTCTGGTGTTTGTGGCTTCATCTTGATTAAAATAGGCCCAAAGCAATAATGTTTAAACTCTGCGAATTATGTCTCAATCTACACAACTGCCTAACACCAGTCAACTGCAAGAATTTAGCACTCTGGAACTAGCCCAAGCACTGATGGAACGGGTAAGTATCTCACCTGATGATTGGCATCGTCTCAAATCTAACCGCATTTCCCGCGCTAGGGAGCAAGTAGCAGCAGCTATAGTATTTCTCCTCAAGGAGCAACCACAGGAAGCAAGCGATCGCTTGGCACAAGCAGTAGGTTGGCTAGATCACTCAATTTCTGCCCCCCCATGTCCTACTCATGGCAAGGGGAAGGGGGAATTTTAGATTTTCCATTAGGGGACAACAGATCCATCTCTCGACTGCTCCCCACCTCACCGTCGTAAAGATAATAGAGAACGGCTTGCCACTTGTTTACAAAGCCTCAGTTCTGTACCTTTGCGGTTCCACTCTACTTGATCAAATATTTGGTGAAGAAGACAGAGTCCGCGACCGCTTTCTGCTTCATCGGGAGGTAGATAGTTTGTGGGATCTTGATCACAGACGTATCCCGGAGTAAAGCCTTTCCCTTGGTCTGAGATTATCCACCAATATTGATTATCTATTAAGGAAAAGCGTACTACCACTAATTTACTAGGATCAAGGTTATTACCATGTTTAGCTGCGTTTACTAGGGCTTCTTGAAGTCCTAGCCGCAGTTCAGCTTGCAGTTTGGTAGGAATTTCCGCCAATAGTAAATCTAATATCGGACACAGATAGAGTGTTGAGGCAAAACTTATTGTGCCCCAATAACGTCCAACTGGACGAAATGAAATAGTAATCACAAGAGAAACCCCGTAGCTTTCAGTTAGCTAGACATCAGTTTGCATCTATTGGCACCCTGATAAGATTTAAGGTGGTCATGCTGCCTTCAAACTTGCGTCTGTGATACTAAATTTTGAAAATGCTAAGGAGCATTGACTCTCTAAACGAGCGTCTTTTAACTAGATATAAAAAAATTGCAATTAACTTGTTAATGCTGCCAGCAAATAATAAAATACCCGGCGTTTGAAGGAGTATTGTCATACTCTACTTGATTACTAGTTTGATGGTTTACACAATTTTATCCATAACTTTTCAAGAGGTAGCACACATTGATTTCTTTCACAATGAATTACTATTTCTAGCCTATTTCCATCTTAGCATTATTGCTATGCACTAGACTACAAATTTAAATCTTGAGTTTTTGTAAATGACCAGTAGTCCCTCCATAGCTACTATCTCAATGCTCACGAAGCCATAGAAAGGCAGCTGCTTCTACATGAGCTGTTTGGGGGAAGAAATCTGCTGGCTGCACCCGTTTAATTGTGTAGAGTCCCTCTTGGCAGAGTAGTTTGAGGTCACGAGCAAGTGTGGCTACCTTACAACTGACGTAAACTATTCGCGAAGGTTTCAGTTGCCTCAAAGTATTAATAACAGCTGGCTCGCACCCTTTACGTGGTGGGTCAATTAATACTACGTCTGGTGTAGTACCTAGATCCGGGAGGATTTTCTCCACTGCTCCCACCTGGAATGTGACATTGGTAATTCCATTGTGTTTAGCATTCAAAATTGCCTGCGCCACTGCTTGTGGTTGAACTTCTAGCCCAATAACCTGCTTAACTTGTTTTGCTAGGGGTAGAGATAAAGTACCAATGCCGCAATAAGCATCAATAAGTACCTCCTGACCTTGAAGATTCAGTTCTGACTGAATTACCTGCAATAGTGCCTCTGCTGTTTCTGTGTAAACTTGGAAAAACGTATCTGGACGGACTTGAAATTCCAGTCCAGCAAACTCTTCTCGCAGGTAGGGAGTTCCCATAACGCAACGAGTTTCCGAACCAAAGATAGCATTTGTGCGATCGCTATTGCAATTTATTGACACGCCCACTAAGTCCGGATAGCGTTCTAACCATTCCTGGGCTTGGGTTTCAATTCTGGGCAAATTCCAGTCCTTTACCACCAAGGTCAGTAATATTTCTCCTGTACGGCGGCCGATGCGTAAGCTGAGATGACGGACTTGTCCTTGGTGACGTTGTTCATCATAGATTTGCCAACCCTGCCTTTGGATATCCTGCTTCACTCCAGCCAAGAGGGGATTTAATCGGGGATCTTGGACAGGACACTGATTTAAGTTAACTAATTGGTGGCTACTTTTTTGGTAGTAACCTGCTTGTACCTGACCGATAGCTGAAATCCCCAGGGGATAGGTAGCTTTGTTCCGATAGCCCAAAGGTGATGCAGCCCCTAGTACTGGGTCTATTGGTGGATGGACAAAACCGCCAATCCTTTCTAAGGCTTGGCGCACTTGATTACCTTTGGCCACTAGCTGATAATCATAACTAAGGTGTTGCCATTGACAACCACCACACTTGTCAGCCACCATACAGCTTGGCCGCAGCCGATGAGGTGAGGGTTGCAATAGCTGCTTGATGGTACCATGGGCATATTTGGATTTAACATGCACTAATCTCACTAATATGCGATCGCCAGGCACCGTATCTGGGACAAAGACAACACGGTGATCCCAGCGTCCTACGCCATCACCTGTGTCACTTAAGTCGCAAATCGTAACTTCAATTAATCCACCCTGTTGCCAAGTATCACTGGGTGTTGGGGATTGGGAACTAGTCATTAGGAATTTTAGATTTTAGATTTTGGGACAACACATAAATCTCTCCACCTCCCTCCTCCCCTATTCTTACAATTCTGAGGTTGCCACAACCCCTAACTTTACTTCTAGCAAATACCTTAATACAAACTGAGTAGCCATTAGTAATCCGATTCTGGCTTGGGCTAACTCTGGAGAAGTAATTTTTATCTCACCCCATATTGGGCATTGACACCAGAAGTTATCCCAAGCTTGGCTGATGCTCAGTGCGGCTTTCTCCCAGTTAACCCTTCGGTGAGGATTCGGCAATTCCCAAAGGTCTACAACTTCTACCAATTCCCCAATTAGATGCCACTCTGCTGGATGATTGAGGCGAAGCTTGGCTTCACTGTCAAGCCAAGGTATGGAACCACTCACATCCCGCTGATGGAGGAGTCCCTCTCGTTCAGCTAGTAGAACTAGTGAGCAACAGCGGGCGTGGGCATATTGAATGGGAAAAAATCTGGTAGGATTTTCAACTGGGACTATATCTGTGCTCAGAAACCCTTGGGGGCTACTGGTGACCAGACTTTGTAACCAGGTTGCTAGGATTGGATGAGTTAATTCTAAATGAATCCAACCAGGGGGAACTACACGGACACTGAAAATGCCTGCATCTGTTGCCCATAGATGGGTGGCAACTGCTTGAGCAATTTCCATTGCTTTTACATTTTGAGATTTTGCTAGTTGCATAGCGATACCTAAAATATAGAGAATTCTTTTCTCATCTCTAACTTTGTATAGAAGAAGGTTCCTGTCTTTTATGCATAAAATTTCCCTAATGTGAGAATAATCACTTAGAATATAGACTAAGTGACTACTTAACAAGCGTTTAATAGCTGTGTATTTACTAATATGTAGCTCCTAATGCACCTAGTAGATGGGAAAAATCTGGTAACATAAATATTTTGATCCGGAGTAATCCATCTAACGATAGAAGTTTAATACAGGTAAGCAAAAATGAGAGTAGGATAAAATTTCATGAATAATCAATAAAAGAGTGAGTAAACTTTACTACCTTCGTTGTACAGTTAAGAAGTATAACAGAAGAGTAAAGAGCAAAACTGCTTTTTACACTTCATGATAGCTGACGCTGTCAGCAACGCAGCCCTGAAAGGGCTGAGCTTGTAAGAGAAATCAAGCAAGCTGTGCCTTACCGAGTTTCCTTATGAGGCGTTAAGCCTAACTCGTTAACACAAAGACACTCCTTGCACCCCTTTATGTCGTCTTTGTTTTCAGCCGAACGCTCTTTGTTACCTATGCAATCTCAATCTTCTTTTTCAGAGGCATCACGGCCTTTCCTAACTTGGCAGCGGATTCTCGATTGGGCCCAAGAACACTATCGTTGCCGCACTTTCAGCAAAGATGAGCGCATTCCAGCCAGACCTGGACTGCTATATCTAGTGCAAAGAGGTGCAATTCGCATGGTAGGAACAGCCCAAGTAAGTGCTACGGCCAGTCAGCTAACCTCTCGCCGCATCAACAGAACCCCAGAAGAAGCCTTCTTAGGTTTTGTGGGAGCGGGACAGCCATTTGAAATTGTTGCCCAGTCACCATTCACATTGCAGTCCTACGCCCATGTGGATCAAACAGCAGTGCTGTGGATGTACTGGCACGATTTAGATAACTGGCCTCATTTCCGCCGCGAAGTCATGGATGCCTTTAGATACCAGCACCAGCGTAAGCTGTTGTGGCTGAGTGCCTTAGGACAACGGCGCACCATTGACAGACTCTTAGGATTTCTCACATTGTTGATTGAGGAATACGGAGAACCAGCAATGAGCGAAACCGATCCCGATGTGATTCGCGGTTACTGTCTACCCTTCCCTCTTACCCATGCTCAAATTGGTAGCGCCATTGGTTCTACCCGTGTCACCGTCACCCGCTTGATGGGCAAGTTGCGTCAACGTAGCCTCATCCTCACCCAAGGGGATAATCTGATTTGCTTGCCAGCAGAATCGATTAACAGAGCAGGCTAAGTGACAATTTGACCAATCAATCTGTTTGACCACCACAAACAGATTGTGGGTAATTAGGTACTTTTGTAATGTTCAATTTGCTCCGTTGATCAAGATATTCCTGATCTGGAGAAAAATTGCCTGAGTACATTCAGTACCTCTGAGGTAAAAGCGTAATAGATGCCACCAGGACTATCAGCCGATTTTTACAAGGCTTGGGTGGTTGTGGAGACCAACTCCACTCAAAATACCGCAAGGTTAACCACCCAAGATGTCTTGGAAAAATTTTGAATTCCCAAAAATGCCCCCTACAATAGGGCTATGTCCCAATCTACAACACGTCCTACCTTGATCCTAGTCGATGGGCACTCCTTAGCCTATCGCTCATATTATGCTTTTGCCAAAGGCCGAGATGGAGGACTCCGGACAAAGACAGGAATTCCTACCAGTATATGTTTTGGCTTTTTGAAGTGCCTGCTAGAGGTAATGAGAACACAGCACCCACAGGCAATGGCGATCGCTTTTGATTTGAGTTCGCCAACCTTCCGCCATGAAGTCTACCCTGAATACAAAGCGGACCGGAAACAGAAACCAGAAGACTTTATCCCTGATGAAGAAAACCTCTACCAGCTAATTCAGGGGTTGAACTTACCAATTTTCACAGTTCCGCGTTTTGAGGCAGATGATATTTTAGGCACCATAGCTCAGAAAGCCGCTGCTGCTGGCTACAGAGTGAAGATTCTTTCAGGCGATCGAGATTTATTTCAACTGGTCAACCCCCACCGGGAAATCACGGTACTAAATTTTAGCCCGGAATCTTTAAAGCGTTCTCAGACGGGTAGTATAACAGAATTTAGTAGCGAACAAGTAAAAGAAAAGATGGGTGTATACCCCGAACAAATTGTCGATTTCAAAGCCCTCTGTGGTGATAAATCCGACAATATTCCCGGAGTCAGGGGAATCGGGGAAAAGACAGCAGTGCAGTTGTTGAGTACATATAACTCCCTAGACGATATCTACTCCGCCCTGGACAAAATTAAAGGCGCAATTGGGCAGAAATTGGTAATTGGGAAAGAAGATGCCTACAAGTCTCGTTATTTAGCCGAGATAGTCTTAGATGTCCCCATAGAATTCGATTTAGAAACTTGTATATTAAAGGGTTTTGAGCCAGCTTCACTCACCCCACTTTTAGAAAAATTAGAATTTAAACAGTATTTAACTAAAATTAACGAGCTACGGCGATTATTTGGTGGTGCAATAGTTACACCAGAACCAAGCGGGGAGGAGAATGGGGATGTATCCTTGTTTACCGCTAAGGATACAGCAGCCGCCCAAGAGCAAGATCTATCTCCTATTCAACTAACTTTACTGAGTCCAATACATAAGATAGATGTGGATGCGGCCGACCAAGAGCAAGATCTATCTCCTATTCAACCCCAAATCATCAACACCGAAACCAAACTCAGGGAGTTGGTAAATCGGTTAGAAAAATTTACAAATCCAGAGACACCAGTTGCCTGGGACACTGAAACTACATCCTTAGAACCAAGAGATGCCGCTTTGGTGGGGATTGGTTGTTGCTGGGGCACACAACCAGATGCGGTAGCCTATATTCCCTTGGGGCATAAAATTGGGGAGAATTTAAACCAGGATCTAGTACTGGAAGCTCTGCGGCCAATTCTGGAAGGTGGTGATTATCCGAAAACTCTCCAAAATGCTAAATATGACCGTCTAGTACTCCGGTGTCAAGGAATTAGCTTGGCAGGAGTAGTTTTTGACACGATGTTGGCAAGTTATTTACTAAATCCAGATACTAGCCATAATTTGAGTGCTTTAGGAGAGCGACATTTAGGATTAAAAACAAAAAGTTATCTTGATTTAGTACCTAAAGGCAAAACCATTGCCAATCTCGATATTCCCATTGTGGCTAACTACTGCGGGATGGATGTTTATACGACATACGCCCTGGTGCCCAAATTGCGACACGAGCTAGAAAAGACCCCGAAATTATGGGAGTTATTTTCCCAAGTCGAACAACCCCTGGAAGCAGTCTTAGCGGACATGGAGTATACAGGTGTCCGGATTAACTCCACCTATCTCCAAGAACTTTCCCAGCAGTTAGAGATCGAGTTAGCCCAGCTAGAGGAGAAAGCTACCCAAATCGCTGGGGAGAAATTCAATCTGGGTTCTCCAAAACAATTGAGCCAGATTTTATTTACCAAATTGGGTTTAAGCACCAAGCATTCCCGGAAAATTCAAACTGGTCATTCTACTGACGCAGCAACCCTAGAAAAACTCCAGGCAGAGGATAAAACTGGGTTTGTAGAGACAATCATTGAGCATCGGACCCAGGCTAAATTAAAATCAACCTACGTCGATGCCCTACCAGCATTGGTCCGTCCAGATACCCAAAGAGTACATACTGATTTTAATCAAGCTGTAACATCAACTGGGAGGCTCTCTTCCTCCAATCCGAATTTACAAAACATTCCCATTCGCACAGCGTTTAGTCGGCAAATTCGGAAGGCATTTTTACCAGAATCAGGCTGGTTAATGGTGGCTGCTGATTACTCACAAATAGAGTTAAGGATTTTGGCTCATTTGAGTGAGGAACCTGTGTTAGTGCAAGCGTTTCAGCAAAATGAAGATATTCATACCCTGACAGCAAGGTTAATCTACGAAAAAGCAGAGATTACGGATGAAGAAAGACGCCTAGCCAAAACCATTAACTTTGGGGTGATTTATGGGATGGGTAGCTTAAAATTTTCCCGTTCAACAGGTATAGATAAACGGATTGCTAACGAATTTATTCAGCGGTTCAATAGTAGGTATCCTAAAGTTTTTGCCTATTTGGAAGGGGTGAAACAACAAGCGATCACTCAACGGTATGTGGAAACCATTCTTGGTCGGCGTCGGTATTTTAATTTTACTGGGGAGACTTTAGAAAACTTAAAGGGGAGTAACCCAAAGGACATCGACTTAAGTAAATTGAAGAACTTAGGTGCCGATAATGCCGGACTGCTGCGCTCTGCTGCTAATGCACCAATTCAAGGCTCTAGCGCCGATATTATCAAGATAGCTATGGTGAGAATACAGGAGGTTTTGAAGGAATACCAAGCTAGGTTATTGTTACAAGTCCACGATGAATTGGTGTTTGAAGTCCCCCCCCAAGAGTGGGAAGAATTACAACCCCAAATTAAGTCGGTCATGGAAGAGGCGATCGTTTTAAGTGTGCCTTTGGTGGTGGATGTGCGGGCGGGTGAGAATTGGATGGAAACGAAGTAGAAATTTCAAACCTATATGGCTCTTGGGATATATTAGAGTAATTAGGTTTGATGCAGTTATCAATTTTTATCGGTTTTAGGGGTTAAAAAAAAGACTATCTTGGAAACTATTATCGAGGAACTGTTATTTGGACTTTGGACAAAATTAGCTTTCGTAGTCTGAAATGCTTAGTGGGTAAGGATCAGAATATTAAATCCCAAGAAGGATTGCCAAACCTTGAAGCCCTTGCCAGGCTTAAGTTTGAGACTTCATCAAACCAGATTAGTCCAAAGTCCAATCAGAAATTACTGCTGTTAATCCTCCCCACTCTAGTAAAGTCAGTGATTCCCTCACAGGAACATTGCTGAAGAACCACATAACCCTTATCTGGTAAGAGTTTACAGCGTTTTTTCACCAAATATGTGCAAGGCTATGAGGTTGATGTGACGTAAATATGCCCAAAAAGACTTGCACGGTTACGATTTCCTGAAAGGGGATTGAAACTGAACTGATTTCTCAGGTTCGATAAACCAGTTCAACCAAGCATCCCAGCTTTGTACTATTTGTGCAAATTCTGAATAACCTGCAGCTTGAGGATGAGCACCATCATTAGCGGTTGCTTCTGCTAACCAAGTGGATGATTTGACTAAAATCGAAAATACATCTAGATAAGAAACCTCTAGTTGATGACAAACCAAAGCAAACTGGTGTGATAGGTTCCCAATTATGCGATTTCTTTCCTGCTGATTAGCATCTCCACAAGGCGGTGGGCCCACCATCAAAGTGGGGTATAGTTGTTTTGCTTCGTGCAGAATACTATGTAGATTAGCAAGTGATTCTGATAATTCAATTCCCTGTGTTTTTCCTGCCCATCCTGAATCATTGACTCCGAATGAGAAAACAACTCTACCATTACATTCTTTAGGTAATCGATAGGATACTTCTGAAAGCCAGCGTTGCTTAAGATAGCGGCTTGTTTCTGCTCGCACCCCCAGATTATAATAGGTAACCGCGTATCCCTTTTTCTGAGCGTCTTGACAAACTCTACCAGTCCACCCTAAAAAATCTGGATCACCTGTTCCATTAACGAAAGACTCTCCCAGAAAACATATTCTAATCTCTTTAGACATAACCGAAATAGTACCATTTTGTGGTAAAGTAATACAATAGCAGTTTTTAACAACCTGACAACATTTCAACTTCTTGGCATCCAGTTTGAAGTCCTTTGCAAAGGTGACATACTCCCTATCTGAAGCTCCTAAATTCTCCCCACTCCTCCTAATCTAAAATCCAAAATTGTTTTGCTCTCTGGTCTTTCAAACCCTGGAAGTACTGCTGAAAATTACCTATCATGCTTGCACTGTCTAGACTGAATGTAGCAGAGCTGCGGTTTTTCCTTTCTTGTCTAAGGTGACTGGCATTAGTTTGAACGGGCGTTTACGTAAGTTATAACTTCAACTTAATTTCTGATGCGCCACTACCTTACTCTTATTAGATAAACCCTTTTGTCAAGAGGGTTTGTCACATCTGAGTATAGGAGTAATGAATTGGTGTATGATAACCGAGGTTAAAGTTATCACCTGATTAAACACTAGTTCAAACAAATGCCAGTACATTTAAAAGCAGAAAGGGGAGAGACCCAAGCACCGAGTCTATCAAGACAAGACAGTGGAAGCATTATAGGTAGTTTTCAGCAGTACTTCCGGGGTTTGAAAGACCCCAGAGCCAGTCAATTTTAGATTTTAGATTTTAGATTTTAGATTAACCCCATACCTAAAGGTAGAGGCTTGAGTAAAAAATTTTAGATTGTAGATTTTGGATTTGTCCCACAAATAAATTTGGGGGCTTGAGACCTTTTTGGATTTTGAATTTCTAATCCAAGATCTAAAATTGGCATAGTCGGTTATTTTGATGGGGGGACTACAAATGTTACAGTAGAAGGGATTAATAATAAACTTAAGTTAATCAAAAGGCGTAGATACGACTTTCGTAACTTCGAGAATTTTCGATTACGCGGTCTCTTGAACTGGCACCTTACTACTAATTTACCATAAAAGAGACGGAAGAACCGAATTAGCTCAGTCAACTCGATTAGCCGTGCTTCAACTAGGAGCAAACTCAGTAAATTTCCGTTTGTATGGGGCTTTAAAAGCCAAAACTATATCTTGCTTAGGAACTCCAGCTTCTACTAATTCATTAGCCACTCCAATTTCCGTTCCATCGCGTTCGATCCAAATTTTGCCATCTTTAATTTCTACGTAAATAATACAACCAAATACTCGCGTTAGCTCTTGCCAACCAATATTAAGAACTTGATAGTGATTGCGCTGCGTATCAAATATCAATTTGACTTCTGTCTGACTATTTAAACGATTTTTTGCGTGACTTTCCAGAATTTTTTGGACTATTTCTTTGTAATTTAGTCTCTCCATATAACAATCTCCTCTTGATCTGGGTTAAAAATTAGTAGTTTTAGTTGATATTCGCCAATAATTCTTTGAATAAACTTCCGACTAAAAAACTCATCATAAACATCTACCGGAACAGCTAAATACAAAATTCGAGCAGGTTCGATCAACCTTAATGCTGACCGATAGTTGAGACATTGACCAAGAGCTAAGTGAAATTCAGTTATATCTGAAGCTCCTAAAAAGGATTTTATCTCTACTGCTATTTTTTTACCAGTTTTTTCAGCAGCTAAAATTCTCTCTGCTGTTAAATCTATGTAAAAATCAACATCCTCAACTTGAATAGATAGATGCTCATCAGTAATTGTCCATCCATCTTTTTCGAGGGCTGTTTTAACTGTATTATGAAATAAATCTTTAGCTGGCATACATAAAATTAAATTTATTGAACCACTACTTATAGTATAAAACTATCGCCCCTTCCCACACAAAAGCGATGGTAAAGCACCTGCCCAAAGGGCGATCGCTCTTAGTATACTGCTGAAAATTACCTATCATGCTTGCACTGTCTAGACTGAATGTAGCAGAGCTGCGGTTTTTCCTTTCTTGTCTAAGGTGACTGGCATTAGTTTGAACGGGCGTTTACGTAAGTTATAACTTCAACTTAATTTCTGATGCGCCACTTCACCACTACCTTACTCCTATTAGATAAACCCTTTTTTCAAGAGGGTTTGAGACGCGCTAGCCCTGCCCTTATACTGTGGACAATACGCTTAAAAAAACCTTGTAGGAAAACACAAAGGAATTTTTAGGACTACCTACAGCAACATTGTCAGTTAATAGGTATCGAACCATCACATCACCCCCGTCAATTGGCGAAGGTATTGTTTAGGACTTACGCATTGACAGGAAATACCAAATATGGGGTATGGGTTTCGGGCATTTTCACGTGATTTGTTGATGATTTTTGAGCGATCGCTATTTATCCGAAGGTTATCCATCAAAGCCTGAAACGGCGTAATTTCGTTCACACACATGATGGTCGATTTGTACAGTGCGTAAGTCCTATTGTTTAACAAAACTCATTCCCAAAAATACCCCACCCTAGAGCGATCGCAATACAGTAAAATTAGTCCTTTAGATAGAGGAGGGAAAGAGGGATGACTCGTGTCATCATTGTCCGCCACGGTCAAAGTACTTACAACACCGAGAAGCGCATCCAAGGGCGCACAGATGTATCAAGATTAACAGAGAAAGGTCTCAAGGATGCCAGTAAAGTCGGCCAAGCCCTCAGTAATATTTCATTTGATGCCATTTACAGCAGTCCCCTCCAGCGAGCCAAGGCCACAGCCGAGGAAATTCATCGTCAGTTAGCTGTCCAGTCTGCCGTTCCCCAAGTTACCGATAAACTACTAGAAATTGACCTACCCTCATGGGCAGAAATGTTAACTGCCGATGTCCAGCGGCAGTTTGCCCAAGACTACCGGATCTGGAAACAACGCCCCCACGAGTTGAGGATGGTCCTGAAGGACGGTGGGGAGCACTTTCCGGTGTTAGCTGTGTATGCTCAAGCCCGGGAATTTTGGCAAGACATCCTCCCCTATCACCAAGGGGAGACTATTCTCATCGTGGGACATAATGGGATTAATCGGGCCTTAATTAGCACAGCCTTGGGTATTCCTCCCAGTCATTACCACTCCATACAGCAATCTAACTGCGGGATAAGTGTCCTGAATTTTACTGGGGGACTGGGGGCACCAGTGCAGCTAGAATCGATGAATCAAACCCAGCATATGGGGGAAACCTTGCCTTCCTTGCGACCAAATCACCAGGGAGTAAGGTTATTATTGGTACGTCATGGTGAAACCGAGTGGAACCGCCAAGGCAGGTTTCAAGGACAAATTGATGTCCCCCTCAACGATAACGGTAGAGACCAGGCACTCAAAGCAGGTGAATTCCTCCAGGAAGTAGCCATAGATTTTGCCGTCAGTAGCTCCCTGCTGCGTCCCAAAGAAACAGCTGAGATTATCTTAAAGCACCATCCCCAAATCAATCTAGAACTGCAACCTGGGTTGAGAGAAATCAGTCACGGACACTGGGAAGGAAAATTTGAAACTGAAATTGAGCAGGAGTTTCCAGGGGAGTTGCAACGCTGGCGGACAGAACCAGCAACAGTCCAAATGCCGAAGGGAGAAAATCTCCACCAAGTCTGGGAACGCAGTGTCACCACTTGGCAGTCAATAGTTGAAACAGCACTGGCGAACAAACGTCAAATTGGGTTGGTGGTAGCCCACGATGCCACGAATAAAACCTTGCTTTGTCATCTCTTGGGTTTATCATCGGCAAACTTTTGGTATTTCCGCCAAGGTAATGGGGCAGTAAGTGTAATTGATTATCCTAATGGACTCAATGATTTACCTGTGTTGCAAGCGATGAATATTACAACCCACTTAAGTGGAGGAATACTAGATAAAACTGCTACTGGGGCATTATAAGATAGGTCCAATGACAACTGAACTGCTGCGACAGGTACGGGTAATCGACCCGGTGTCAGGGACTGACCAATTAGCTGATGTGCTGATTGCTGAGGGTGAGATCCGCGCTCTTGCCTCCCATATTCCTGATGTGAGTCCTGATACACAAATCCGAGACTGTCGAGGTTTGGTCCTTGGTCCAGGACTGGTGGACTTGTACAGTCATTCGGGGGAACCGGGGTTTGAAGATCGAGAAACCCTGGAATCACTCCTGCAAGCTGCAGCTTCTGGTGGTTTTACCAGGATTAGCATTTTACCAAACACATCTCCCCCAATTGATCACCCAGCACTTGTTACCCAACTGCAGCAGAGACAGCAGCACACTCCCCTACTGAATGTATGGGGGGGAATTACCCTGAATTTAGCCGGTCAACAGTTGACTGAATTGGCAGAATTGGCAGCTGCGGGAGTCGTGGGGTTTACTGATGCTCAACCCTGGGAAAATTTGGCATTGGTACGCCGGGTTTTAGAATATCTTCAGCCTTGGCATAAACCAGTGGCATTTTGGCCGAGCGATCGCCTACTTAAAGCCAATGGGGTAATGCGGGAAGGTGCCCAAGCATTGCAGCTCGGTCTACCCCCTGTCCCCGTGAGTGCGGAAACAACGGCACTTGCTGCTTTGTTGGAATTAGTAGCTACTACTGGTACACCTGTACACATTATGCGGGTGTCAACTGCTCGCAGCGTCGAACTAATTGCCACTGCCAAATCCCAAGGGTTGCCCATCACTGCTAGCACCACCTGGATGCACCTACTACTGGATACGAAATCAGTGAAAAGTTATCACACTTCCTTGCATCTAGATCCACCTTTAGGTAACCCCAGTGATGTAGCCGCTTTACGTCAAGGTGTACGGCACGGAGTTGTGGATGCCATCGCCGTTGATCATGCACCTTACACCTACGAGGAAAAAGTCCAAGCCTTTGCCGAAGCACCCCCAGGGGCAATTGGTCTAGAGTTAGCCCTACCCCTACTTTGGCAGCAGTTGGTAGAAACTGGGGAGTATTCGGCTCTAGAATTATGGCAGTCCCTGAGTAGCAGTCCCGCCAAATGTTTGCAACAACCCATAGGCGCCATCGCTCCTGGGCAAAAAGCAGAACTGACGCTGTTTGATCCTCAAAAAACTTGGGATGTTAACAGGCAAAATCTCCATACACTTGCTAGTAATACACCTTGGTGGGGACAACAACTTGTGGGGAGGGTAGTACAAACTTGGTGTTAGTAGACTAATTTCTGTAAAATTTGTTAAATCAACAGTTGTAACTTACTTAGACCTGTTGATTGTACTAGGCTCTTTTCTCCAGAGAGAGATACAATAGTGTGGATAATTGCGGTCAGGAAAATTTGGTGTTAAGTTGATACCATCAGTAATCCTTGCCAGGGGACGATTGAGGTGCTTTAATCACGCTGGCGGTCGGCAGTTAAGTTGTAAAAAGCGACACCCTTTTGCACTGTGGTTTTACGTACATTTTAGTCCTCCAAAACTTACAACTGCTGTTCACCTGACGGGAGCTTTGAATTGGTGTAAATCCCAAACCTTGAATAGGAGCATACATGGAACCAATTATTGCTATAGCTTTAGCCCTGATGGGTTATGCTTTAGGATCTGCAAAACTGATTAATCAAGGTAATGAAGCCTTAGTAGAACGCCTAGGTCGGTATCATAGAACACTTAAGCCTGGGCTTAACTTTATTGTGCCCTTTGCGGATCAGATTGTGATGGAAGATACCACAAGGGAGCAGTTTGTAGATATTAAGCCACAGAACGTAATAACTAGAGACAATATTTATCTAGAAGTTGACGGTATCCTCTTCTGGCGCATCAGAGATATGGAGACAAGCTTTTATGCCATTGACGATCTCCAAGGGGCCCTATTGCAAGTAGCTGTCATCGCACTGCGAGAAATCATCGCCCAAAACACTGTAGAGGAAACTAATATTGCCCGTGAAGGGATGGAAAAGGCTATTTTGAAAAGGTTAAACGAAGCCACAGCAGATTGGGGTGTTGAGATTATGCGGTTGGACATTCAGCGGATTACGCCACCTGAGAGCGTGCGTAAATCCATGGAAGAGGAAAGAGCTGCTGTGATTAGGAAAAGAGCATTAATTACAGAGGCAGAAGGAGAACACGAAGCCGCAATTAAAAGAGCGCAATCAACTAGAACAGCCATGCAGATACTTTCTGAAGCCTTACGTTCCCATCCCGAGAGCAAGGAAATTCTCCGATATCTTGTAGCTCAAGACTATGTAGACGCTAGCCAAAAACTCAGTGAGAGCAACAATGCCAAAATCGTCTTTGTAGATCCCAGCAAAACCAATGATATCTATAAGCAGTTGCTTGCTGACCCCCAATCTCCCGAAAATCAGCAAAAATCTGAAAATGGCAGTAAATAATTTAGCGAAAAAGTGCATCAGCAACTAGCGATACATCACGCATTTCGCGAACATCGTGAATTCGCAAGATATCAGCACCGTGAAAAATAGCCGCGCAGCAAGCCGCAGCTGTTCCCCAAACTCGCCCCTGGGGATCTGGTTGGTTCAAAATCCGACCAATAAAACTCTTCCGAGAGGCACCTACTAAAATCGGACATTTAAGAGCTGTCAACGATTTTAAGTGACGAAATATCTCTAAATTTTGCTCATAATTCTTCGCAAAACCAATCCCCGGATCAACAATAATTTTCTCCTGGTTGACACCCATAGCAGTTGCTAGAGC
>Ga0209611_10005059_pt1 | contig 22328 bp, 12 predicted proteins | sample S1TSphgellanicum_3_FD_187693 | JGI IMG/M metagenome (GOLD analysis project Ga0209611, IMG submission 187693) | Host-associated microbial communities from peat moss isolated from Minnesota, USA - S1T2_Fc - Sphagnum magellanicum MG (SPAdes) (version 2) | ecosystem: Host-associated > Plants > Peat... | reverse complement strand
CTTGTAGTAGTTTTAAGGAATGGGGGTGAGGAATGATGAGGTTGGAAGGTTAGAATTTAGAGAAACTTCACAAAAAACCTCTTGGGTTTCGTAGTATAACTTCCTAGTTATTAAGCTACAGAGCCTAAAATTTGGTAGGTAGATGTGCATTGTTGCTAGCTTTCCAGAGAGCTATAGCAAGCTAGATTTGGACAACGTATGTGGGAGAAACAATTCTCCAAGTGACTGGGGGTCTACAGTCGAGTTGGACCAATTTCCTTGCAAAACCCTCTCGGGTTTTGTAGCATAACTTCCTAGTTATTTAGCTGCAGATCTTGATATTTGGTGGGAAGGTGCGCCTAGTGGTTAGCTTTCCAAAAAGCTAAAGCAAGCGAGATTTGGACAACCTATGTGTTAGAAACAATAGTTCAAAAGGCTTGCTGGTTGTAGCCAAGTTTAAGAAGGTGTTGAGTCCATAAGTGTTCATTAAAAGGGACGACAATTTGATATAAGGTTCTGGGATTTGGAATGTGTGAATCTAAATAACGAATCTATCAATGTTGAATTATGAATGATGTTTGGAAGGCAAAATAATTAACTTCATCTACGAACGTAACCTAATAACTAGGCATACATTCGCATTCGTCCTTCATCGGTAGCATTTGTGCTTTCAAGCATAGTCACCTTGTAGAACCGGAGGTAGAGGGACAAAAGTTGCCTCACATAAGTCCCAACACCCAAGGGTGTCCCGAATGCTAAACTAACCTCTTGTGGTTGGTTTTTGGATGTAGATTCACAGGATCTAAACTAGTCCCTCTTCCTACTCTAATCCGTGGGCTCCCAACTTGAGCTTCTACCCCTTTTTAGAGTTGGAAGCCGGGAGCGCGTCGTCAAGTCACAATTTCCGCAACTTGACTTTGTGAAACCCTCAAGTGGGTTTCGCCCCGTGACTAAAAAGCGCGTTAGGTGCATTATGTGTAGGCAAGTTGGGCACATGGCCCAATTTTGCACAACAAGAGTGGACACATGTGGGAATGAACATTTACCCTCTAAAAACCACAAAATCACAGAATTAGACAAGTCCCTGTCTGTGTGCGGTGTGGATCGGTAGTTCTTCGTGATTGCCATAGCCGTAAAACAAGTTCTCTCGACTTGAGAAGTGCCGAAAGGCAACTCTTCAGGGAAGAAGCTATCCAACTCTCGAAGCCACGATTTCAGGGGCGGACGTAGATTTTCTTGCGCAAATTTAGTTGTCCAAGCATCTACAGAGTGCTCGAGTTTTTCTTACGACCAAGTTTTTTTTTTTTCATTTTTTTTCCAGTGTCTCGGTACTTGAGGAAAAGAAAACAAACATCATGAGAAAAAAAGGTCTTTTGACTGAACATCCATGCATTGAATTTGGGTTGTTGAAGAGTGCCAACCTATCCACAGTAAGATCGCCGCGATAAAACCTATGCCAGAATAACACCATTCTAGACTCTTGAAAACAATACCGTGAGATGGTGCCACTGTATTGAAACAAATCTCCCAATGTTCGAACATGTTTCGACGTTTTTCGTCAAGGGAACAAATTCATGCAAAATGATGGCCATCATCTCCCCGTGATGAATTAGCATGCAATCTTCATGGATCTCTTGAAAATCAAGAAGAATCAGATACCTTCCATTATTTTGCCCTTCATGTGACGTTGCGAGCCTGAGCCCGAGCCCGAACCCTATTACTTTTTACACCGAGCCAAGGACATTGTGTCCTTTGCCACGGAAATGTTAAATTATCTAAACGTTGTCGTCCATACCCCAATGTTTGGTAAAACGCAATTTGATGTTCCTGCGAGCAATCCACATTCGATTAGATGGAATGTGATCCTGAACAAGTTTCGAGTCAAAAACCCAGTTATTGACCCAACCTCTACGTTCAAGAGGGGCATAAGATTATAGAGAGATGTTGACCGATTCAGAAGTTCTTCCATTATCACAATGCTATTAGATAGTTCATCGATCATTTGAAACGCATCCTCGTCTCTCATTGCCAAGGGTAGGGGTTCACACGAGTGCCATGGGTTACGAACTTTGGCCTTAACACGCAATAACGTTAATATGCACGGATGAGATTATTCAGACAACAGAAGCAATAAAACTTAAAACATTGGTCTAGAAAAACAAGCCTTGTCAATAGTGCAGCCCACAATTCTTGTTTGAGACGAAGTCTGCCTTTCTTACAACCATTTGAAATGAATGTGTTGCGAAATTCTTTGTAGTCCTCGGGTGTCATGGCCTAGGATATTTTGGGATATTTTGGGCAATGTCATGTCCTAGGATATTTTTGGATACTTTTGGCAATATCATGACCTAGGATATTTCGGGATACTTGGGATACTTTTGGTAATGTCATGTCCTAGGATATTTTGGGATACTTTGGGCAATATCATGGCCTAGGATATTTTGGGACTAGTATGGTTCAGGGTTATAAAAGGAGATAGTCTGGGGAACAACCCTTTAGCAGATCAACACCAGTTGATGGATCAATAAAGCTTGTCTTGTCTTGTAATTCTTCACTTGTTTGTAGTCGGTCCATAACAGTTTGATTTGTTGTTTCTTCTTGTTTGTTTGTTTTGTTGTTTCAGTAAGTAGCTAGAGGTATCTTGGGGTGAAACTTGGAAAGGTTATAGAAGACTATAGGACGCTTCTACTCTGAAAGTTTCAAAAGAAAAGGATATGTTTTGTGAGAGTTAAGAGCTTTTGAAAACTCTGTGTCCGATCTGGTTTTTTGGTCATACCTCCTTTGTCTAAGCTTTTTTGGGTCTGTAACTTTGTGATTTTATAGATCATATAGGAACATATGTGTGAGAGAAATTTCATGTCATTTGGACTTGTATTATGAGAGATCCAAGCATCTGAAGTTTCAGTTTCAAATTTGAAGTCAATTTCTTTTGAAAGTGATATCTCTTTGTGGTCATGATCAATAGGGCTGAAATTTTGAGCAGATATAGAAGACATATATTTTATATGTCTCCCAAAATCTCAAGGATTTTGGAGTTTTTGAGAACGAGTTGTAAGTCATTTTGTGTTCAGGTCCCAATTTGAGGTGGCTTCAAGGAAGTAGCAAGATCTTTCACTTTCCGAAGTTAAATGAGCTGAGATTTTGTGAGAAGGTAGTAAACATAGTTGCTCATGTTTTACCAAAATTTTAGAACGATCCAAGGTCATACGTGAGCAGTGTAGTTTTGCAAAATTATTATGACAAAAGTTTGTTTTGAAAAAACATCAAAGCCAAAGTTTTGAAGTGGAGAATTACAAGATAAGACAAGCTTTATTGATCCATCAACTGGTGTTGATCTGCTGAAAGGTTGTTCCCCAGACTATCTCCTTTTATAACCTTGAACCATACTAGTCCCAAAATATCCTAGGCCATGATATTGCTAAAAGTATCCCAAAATATCCTAGGCCATGATATTGCCAAAAGTATCCCAAAATATCCTAGGACATGACATTGCCAAAAGTATCCCAAGTATCCAAAAATATCCTAAGCCATGATATTGCCAAAAGTATCCCAAAATATCCTAGGCCATGACATCGGGCGTCAGACGTGCAAAAGCTCCCAACAAAGTGCAATGCACCAATCCGGAATTGTGTTGTTAGATATCCATGGCGCATATATCGCTCAATGTCGTTCAACAGCCAACCATGGCAGGGACACACACCCGTTTCGAGGCCATCGACAATAATACGTAGGAAAACGACTGAACCATCATAATTGCATTGCCGACTTCATCCTAAAGTTGGGCATCGTGGGCGAGGGGTGGAATATTTAGGGTAAAGGTGAACAGAGAGGGCAAAAGTGGAATATTTTGGGTAAAATCGGGTAGAGTCAGGTAAATTTGGGTATTTTGGCTAAAATGGGGTGCAGCGAAATAAACACATAATAATTTAGGTAAAGTCAGGTAGAGCGGGGTAAATCAAAATATTTTACCAAGAACGGAGTAGAAGGGGATAAAGTTCAAGGTATCGAATAGAGTGGAGTAGGGTAAATGGTTAAAGTATATTATATTTTGGCAAGTATTCGTAATTTTGTTAGTAATTATTTTTCTGACACAGTTTGAGAAGAGGTGGATAATGTTATTTTTTGGGTAAAGGGATGGTAATAGTTGGGGGAAAATGGGAAATTGATAAAAATAAGAAAGATGTAAAATGATTTGGCAAAAAAGGGCGAAAAGTGAGAAAGTATGGCATAAGGGGAAGACAAGTTAAATCATCTAGCATAATTAGGAGAGAATCGAAAATTATGGGCATAATTTTGGCAAAAGCGAAAATGTTTAGGAAAACTGGGGTAAACAAAAATGTACATGTTACGAAACCTACAAGCGGTGTTCAACAATATTTAAGTCCTATACATAGGACAAACTTTTAAAATATAAAAAAATTATAAGCGGGGAAAAAATTATAATCTTGTTTTGCATAAATAAGGCAAAATGGAAAACGATGGGCAAATAGCATGAAATAAGTGAATAAGTTTGGCATAAGGGTAGCAAATATTGGAAACTTTAGCATAAGTTAGGAAAAGGGGAGAAGTTGGGCATAAGTGGGCATAAAACAATAAGGAGGGCCCAGGGTTGAAAGGTTTGGCATAATTTGGCAAAAGTTGAAAGAATGGAGAGAAGTGGTTAAATAGGCATAATTGGGGATAAGCGGATAAGTTTAGCAGGAGAGGGCGAGAGTTGAAAGGTTTGACATAATTTAGCAAAAGTTGAAAGAATTGAAAAAAATTTGAAAAAAATCAATAAATGGGCATAATCGGGGATAAGCGGAGAAGTTTAGCATAAGCGGGGCAAGAGTTGAAAGGTTTGGCATAATGGGGTAAGTTTGGCATAGGTAGGAGTAAAGTTTATAAAAGGGCATAATAGGAAAAAAATTGATAAATTTGGCGACGGTGGGGCAAAAGGTGAATTTTTTTTTAAAAATTAAGAAAAAATGGGGAAGTTTGGCATAAGTCTAATTCAACCCCAAGTTCCACCTTACAAATCACTTCATCATATGAACCAAATAATGAATTCACCTCAAAATAATATGTAAGTGAAGTAAAAGTTCCTTACTTATTGCACTTGTGGGGGTAGGCATGCATTTGGCACTTATTGGGTAGAGTTGGGAGTCAAATGTTCTAACTGCAATGGTAATCATCCGACTAACCATTGTCAGAATCTAAACAAGATCATACCATTAGACCCCCCTTCATGTAATTATCAACAGCAAACAAGCAACAATGTGTAAGGTGTTAAGTTTAACATGCATTCCACAAAACCTAATCCTCCAAGTTTGTTCCATGATCACCAAAATAATAAACAAATTCATCACCTTCTAAGAGTTATCTAAATTAAACAAGGTGTCATTAACCTACCCCACCTCATTCATTTGTTTGTTTCATTTAATTATGGCTTCAAATTAGGGTTTAATTAATGGTTATAATAAGGTTTCATTTAATTTGTGTTTGAATATTTAGATTCAATAATGACTATGTGTGTTTTTTCTTAGGGTCATATGTAATTGGTTATTTAACATTATCATGGTTCATTTTTTTGGATGAATCATTAAACATGCATGTTTTGGACCAAAGACATCGATTCGGGGTTATATTTATATGTGTGTGAGCTAATGTTAACCCAATTCAAGGTGCACCAATAATACCCAACCATTATAAACAAAAGCTTGAATCAATCTAAACGGAAGGAAGGAAATGAAAAATTGAACCATTAATGTGCGATGTCCATGTCAAATTTCATGGAAACCGAATTGAAGTAATCAATGATGATCTCATGTAATTTACTTGTTTTTCTTTATATTGTAATTTTCTTATCTCATTCATGGGAAAAACCATGGTTCTGAAAAACTTGCAATTGAATATTTTGTATTTATGAAATAGTTTTGGTTATGGTTCCTAGATGTGAAATTTTTAGAAGTCCATGCCCATGAAACATTATACGTGTTTTTTTCAGTATAATGGTCAAAATTATAAACATTGTATTATGTTTTTTAAAACCAAACTTCCTTCATAATGTTATCTGCATTGTGTGAAAATGCTTTGTGATGGTAACTTAGGAAACATCTATCTATTGTCTTTGGTGTGACCCATCTTTTCATTTCATTGATTCTTTTGTTTATCTACACCTCTTCCAATGTTTAATATTATGCATTTAGATGTCAAATTCTTGTTATTTTCAATCATTAACAACCATAAGTACATGTTGAAACAAATAATGTAGTGTGTCATGTTGTAAGTGTTCCTCTCCTCCTCAACTACATCAAACACAAATTAGTTTAGCTAGTATTGTGGCTTTGGAAAAAGTGTACAACTCATTATCCACAAGGATGCCAAAAACATGAAATTTCATGTGCTTCACCTTGGGTCAATAGTGAGGTAAATTCTTCAATGTTTTTCATTCAAAATTGGTGGTTTGGAAAAAAGGCAAAAGAAAAACCATTTATTAAAAAATCTCAAACATGATTCATAATAGTAGTAGAAAAAACATTTTTTCAACTAGTATGTGAAAATGTTTAAAGAGTTAATGATATGTCAAAGATCATAATGTAAGGGCATTGTGAACAATTAAAATGGTTCCTTTAATACCCATGCAACAATGATGAACTACACCTTCAATTTCAAGGGAAACAAATGAATCACCATCTTAGTTCAAATTACCTTAAAAACCTTTACTAACTAAGCTATCTAAATGAATGAAAGTTTACTATGTTGGATGATGATACCTTTATCTTCCAATAATATTGCATGTGTTAATTATACACATTAGGGATTGTCATCCCTTCAATGGATAAAAAAGTGATTAGTTTCAAAGGTTTTTAATTAGTAAATCTTTAAAAGGTTCCTTTTGTTCATTTTATTTTACCCCTTCTTTCATTATTCTTTTTTATTTATTTTCTTTGTTTGTGAACATGTAATGTTATAAGGTTAATGTGCATCACCAAGATGCCCTTTTTCACCAATGTGATTTTAATGAAAATGAGTGATGTGCACATGTTTGTATATTTCAATAATTGTCCAAGCACTATTTAACATTTGTTATTGTGCAAAAACATCCTTGGGCGGTACCAATTAAAAGCTTTACACATTCAATTTTTAAAGTCATTTAAACTTCAATACAATGAAAAACACATTTAGGAAACATTTTTTGCTCAAAATTTTTAATGAGTAAAATCACAATTCTTGTAATATTTGAAATTTTAATGGAACCAACAAAAATTTAGATTCTCATTTGTACAATGAATGCATATAGAATAAGTTCCAAAGATATCACCCAAAGGGGTCCTTTGGTCAAGTTGCAAAAGGAAAACATTTTTTTTGGCTTTTTTTTCATGGCCTTTAATTTTTAGAATAACTTTAGATGCCCCTCTATTTTATTTTCTTAATATATATTTGTAATTATTATAGTCAATATTTATTTTCCAATTTTTTAAAATTATGAATATAAAGTTTTGAAATGCCATTGACGTGAAGAACACAAACAATAATTATTTTATGTTTGATTATTTCAATGACCAATTAGGGCCATTCCCTTTGGCATGTATTAGATAAACATAGTTTTTTAAATGTTTAAATATATGCAAATTTAAATATAAAGGGTAAAAAATGGGTTATAAATCATGTATTTAAAAATGTCAATACATAATATAAGTTTTAGGTGGTTATGGTTTTTCATGTGTGTTTGCATAGGTGGGAAAGACATACTTAAACAATGCAAATCAATAAACTAATATATAAATGTAAATAAATAAATTAGACTGGATCCAAATATCTATTTATTTTGGTATGGTGGTTCCTAGTGGCACCATTCAGCAATGTTTTTATCTTATTGTGGGTTAGCTATTTTCTCATTTCTACACATCGTGCAATTATTACCTTTTTAATTTTTAGCTTGTAAATTTTTAAAAAATAAAATTCATATGTTTCCTACTTCCATTCTATTCTTGTTGTCCATAATAGAAAAAATAACTAAAATGTGCAACCTAACAACAATACATTTCTTATATTTCTTTCCTTTTTTTGTTTTATTTATTATTATTTATTTATTTTCTCAAAGAGGATGTGGTTATCCTCCTTTCATCTTATGAACTTGGTTGTTGCCAAAATGTTTTGTATTTCCTTTTGTGGCTTGTTATATGGATTATGATTATGAGGTTTTATCTTAAATTTTGATTCATTTTTCAAATGTTTTCATTTGTGTTTATGCCCATGAAGCCATGTTGCAATATGTTTTTATCAAGTTTAATGGTTTTGAATAAAATTGGTTGTTTTAACTATTTTGATCTATTTTACTATTGTGTGTTAAAAAAAAATGGGTGGGTTCATAGATTATGGTGGATGTGTCTACATTACAAACAATTTAGTGGTGTTCATCATGATGGGCAATTCAAATATTTTATTTATATAAACACAAACTTGTGAGATTATACACATGTTAATGGTTGGCATTCAAAGTTTAAAAATGCAACATCTGACCAACCTAATTCAAAGCTTGGAAGTATAGTCGAATATGGTTTGTCGGCTTATTATCAAATGTGTTGTTTCCATTTTGGTTATTATGCTTTGATTTCACACACACATATTTTAATGTTACATTTGAACATTGAAATTGAAAAATGCATGTTTTATTCATTGTCATAGTTTTGCAAACATTACTAAAAGTTTTTTGTACACACATGTTATGTTTAGTTAACAAGTCAACTTAGATTTCAATATAATTGTTACCTTCTAATATTGAGTTTAAATTAAAATATCATAAAGTCAATGCCCTTTCATTTCCACAGATTTGTTGTCAATGATTTTTTTCACTTCCATCATATATTTTGACATTTATGACTACATCTCCATCTTCATTATTTCAATTTTTCTAATAGACTTTGCAAATTAAAATAATGCAAACAATGATATAAAAAACCATTGTCATTCTTCTTATGTTTCTTTTTAGTTTCCCATCAACTCTAATTTTCTTATTAATGTTTTATCAAAAGAGTTTTTTAGTCTTTGAGTCCTTTGATTATTGATTCAAAACATAAATTAAAATATCTTGCATAGTATTTTCATTGTTATTGTACACTACATTGTGAACAAGCTTGACTTCCATCATCACACATTCTAAAAACCCTAGAAATGTTAACATTTAAAAAAAATGTTATGCATTTTAAAACCAAATTCATTTAAATTCATTTGGCGTTTATCTCATTTTGTGGTAAGTGGATCTCACATTTTTTCAATTTTGTCTCGACATTATTTATATGTGCACCTAAAAACCATGGGTCAAACCTTATTAAACTTGTCAACAATCTTCAATTAATTTTGATTCTGAAAATTTTCTTTCCTCATTATCAACCATCTATTTTCATAAAGGTTCATTTGATTAAGGAAAATTTTAACATCCAAGTTATTATTTCTCTTATTATAAACACCTAAACCCTAAAGTAAAAACATTTGGAATCCCCTTCTTGATATAATGTACTTGGATTAGTAATCACCCTAAATGTATATTGTGATTTGGAAAGGTGGATAATGTTCAATTACAAATCCCCCTATTTGATGTAATGTATTGTACTTGGATTATATTAGTCAATTAATTCATTTGAAACTTAAGGTATAGTTGTGTGTATCTTGTGATCTAAATATAAATATAGTGTTCAATTATTCTAGTGTTTAAGGTTCCAATATGGAGTACTGCACTTCCACAATCTAGCATTATTCAATTGTTAATAATCATTATGATGGTTTAAGATTCAATCCTAATTTAGGGTTTAAGTTAATAAATCACAAATGGGTCCTAAGTTTTTTGTGATAAGTAAATAACAAGTAAGTGTATTTATTGTTTAGTTTGCAATGTAGAATTAAAAGTAGAAATGAATATTTGACAACTAAACTTTGTGTAATATTTTAGTGTTTTGTTTACAACTAAATGAAATATATGGTAAATTTACAAGTTCATTAATAAACATAATGAAAAAGACTCTCCAAGCCAATCCCACAATCCATGTCACGACTTAAAGGCTTATACTTGAAATGATTCTAAAAGTTGACATGTTTAACCTTGATCCACCTCCTCACACTCAACCTTTCACGATCATGGATCCTTTATACAAGTATCTTGGGTATTTAGGTAATCAAATTGAAATCAATGGTTGATTTCAAGAAATGAAAAAAAATAAAAATACTTATGATTGATGTCCAAGGAATACTTTTTAGAAATCCTATTTTCTTTTTGCCCCTTTTTGTATATTCATGAGCAACCTGTTGCACAAAAACCCTTGATCTAATTGAAGCTCCATGCAAAAGTCTTCTTTATCAAGTTGTTTTACTCTTGCATCATGTAACCCATAATAACAAATTTTCTTTTTCTTTTGACAAGATGGTGGGTTGTCATTTCCTATTGTGTGGTATATAATAAGAGTGAAACTTTTCATCTACTTAGACACTTCTATCTTCTTGTAGAGAGCCTATGTTATTTCCCTAGTTATCAATTTCTATTTCTTTGCCTCTCATAATATTTAGTGTTGCCTTTGTTCATTGTCAAATTTTAAAATATTTAGATTAAAGTTGTTAGATCCTTTTTTTCTTTTATTTAAATTTTTTAAAAACTTGGACAAAATCTATCAACTATCAATTGTTAGTTTAGTAGTTTACCCTAGCTTCTACTTGTCAGATTCAAGAAGAGTTAATTAAAACATTAGATGAAAAGAATTTTCAAAAACATTCATGAGAATTTTGATGAATTGATTAAAAAAACTGATAATTCATATAAATAAATATTCTAAAAGTTTCAAATTGGAACAATGAAATTTGACCCATGTTGTCTAATTACATTTTATTTAAAAAAAATAAAATCAAGTCATCCAACAAGTTCCCAATACAAGTCACTTCATTTCTTGCTATGCTTCAAGCATCATCACTATTCAACTATTACTCACATTTCATAGCAGGAAAAAAAAACTTAATAACTGAAGTGAAGGGATAATTAGATCCAGTCCAAAATTTAGGGTTATAGCTTCACTCTTGAACAATCTCAACCAAATATCTTATGAAATAATTATAATGATAAAAAAAACCTGATGAACAAAAAATGATTATAATGAAAAAATAATAATGAAGAAATTTTTTATAATGAATAGAATAGTAATGAAAAATAAATAATAATATTGATAATAATAATAATAATGACCAATTAATTGATTTTAGCACTTGCCTGCCCAAACTGATCATCCCAGGGACAGTATTTTGGAAGGAGAGAAGATCTGTACCGTCCAAAAAATTATGATTTATTAATAAAGCCCCCCCCACCTCCAAACTTTGGATGAGTTTCGTCAACAGAGACGAGACGAGATGCGCATCGCTCGCAGTTCCAATTTCAAGCGTTTTGTATGTTTCTCTTGTTGCTGCTGCTCGCGGCGACTGCCATAGCTGCTGCCGCTGCTGCTGATTTGCTTTGATCGACGTCTGTCTTCTCCAAGAAAGCGTTGTTGAATACACAATATAGCAAAATCCACAGAAAGAGCTCTCATCATGTGCTGATTGCTTGCATAAGAGGTGCGTGTTCTTGTCAATTGCTGCTTTTAGGTCACGCGGCAATTTCCTTCACTCTGTCTGTCTGTCCGTCTGTCTGTCATTCGTGTTTTCTTCTTGTCGTTTGCATCTTATGACGGGTTTTGATACTCGTAGCCGGTTTGATTTTTTCTTCAGCTATTTTGCAGTGTAGTTTTCGGGAAGCAATTTCCATCATTATTATTTGCGGGGAATCATTTTTGGCTGTTATTTTTGTCATCGTCGTCTGTTGTGGTGGCAGAGAAATGGAATTCCAAACCGCAAGTGCAGATCGGCAAAGTAGCCAGGGTTTCAAACAGAAAGGTAGTAGAGAGAAATTGTCGAGGAAACCCGGGAAAGATGCTCATATGAGTGCGAATCGACCCATCTCTAGCAGCTCAGAGCAGGATCATCCGGGGTCATCTGCCGTTAGCAGAAGCTCTCGTCTTGACACTTCAAGGGTTAGCTCGACGGTGTCTTCAGAAGCTGGCGGATTTGTGAATTCTAGGTCTGGTGGAGTTGCTGCTGGAGCTACCACTTCTGGCCCTAGCAATGCCCCTTCCAGCACTTTCAGGGATAGGAAAAGCGTAGACAGCAATCCTAATGGAACTGTCATGTCGTCAAGCATCGCATCTGCTCCTGTGAGTGCATCTAGAAGAGGTGGTCTTTTTCAAGGGACTGATGACCAACTGATGGCAACTACTACTGCGGCCAAGTTGGTCCCTTTGGAGGGACCATTTCCACTTTATCTGCCGCAAGATGATGCTGTGGCAGCTGGGCTGGGAGGAAGAGAGGGTGGCATTGATGTTTCAGAGGCACAGGAGGTCGTGGATATTCTCAATCAGAAGCTTGCAGCACTCTTGCGATTAGACCTTCGGCAATTCTGGAAGCAGGGTGAGTATGAGTTTCATTTCAAATTTGGCTTTCCTTGGAAGTTTTGCCTTCTCTAATCCTGTTGTGCTGTTGGAAGGTAATTACAGCTGGTGTGCTATGTTTGCAGTTGCTGTGAATGAATCTCTGCACAATTTTGTCGACAGTTATCTTCAGTTTCGCAGGAGGTGGTATAATTCAAGATCCTGGGCCAATAGTGGTGCCCCAACAGCTGGTGTTGTTGTAGGTGATGGAGATCTAAGCCGGCGTGTATTCATGCTCTTGTATCGGATGTGAGTTTCTCAACTCAGACCTCTTCCTAATCTGTGCCTCTGCTGCAACCCTAGAACTTGGTGTCCATTTACCTGAGATTGGTGCTCTTGTCTTCGCCTATTCGGTGGTGCTACAGTTCTTCTAGTTTTTGTCTGTGTCTCATCTGGTGGAACATTTGCTCCTTCTCAGATATTTATGATTTTTTCCAGGTCAGCAAATAAAGACCCAGTTGCTCCTACAGCAGAGAGGCTCTCTCCCAAGGAGCATGCTGGTGAGATATCCTGCTGCAAATAGTACTTTGGGAGGGAGGGGGAGGATTTTTCCTGTTTTTGTTTCTTAGCCAGAGGTTACCTACTTGTTGACTGTCAGAAGCTTGAGACCAAAGGCCACAGCACCATTTGTAAAACCTTCTTATGTAGTATCATGGTTTGAATCCAGGCTGAGCTCTAGCTGTGGGGTGTTTAAGGGGCCATCATTTTGGGTTTTTTCCTCTTGAATTGTCAATTGGACATGCTGTATATGAGTCATAATGGATTGTCAAATTCCATTTTCTTTTTCTCTTACTTGAAAATCATTCTTGTCTTCTCTTCTTTTAAGCTTATTTGGTTCATTTTGTATATGGTTAGGAAGTCTGCTGATGGTGGTAGTGTATGATCCTTCTTACAGCACTTTTGAAGGAGAAGAAGTGTTTGGATTTACCAAAACTTCTTGACACCTGTGCCGTATATGTCCATGACAATCCTGATTTGACTCACCACTTGGTAAACAATCCTCTTGTCCTTCCACTGCATCAAACACACTAATGCATCACAACCAGAGTGAGTTGGCTGGCATGTAACATGTTTTTGACTCAATTGAAGGGCAAATTTGGGCCTCTTGATGAATGAGTTTGTTGTGTTGTGGTGGGTGCAAGGTTAGTAACACATTTCGAGCTCAGCCTAGCTACAGTGATGACCTTCAAGCCATGGTTTTGCCTATGCTGCAAACAATTAACACCATGCATCTCCGCTGCTGCACTGCCATTGATGTTCGCTTCTCTTCCTATCTTTTGATCTTATGTAGTTCAAGACAATTCTGCTGACTCAATTTTCAAGATCTAACATTATTTTGATTTTCTGCTGATGTGCCAGGTTTTGTTGTATTATGTGTGCAGTCGTTGCAGGAGTCTGCAATTGAGGCTGTGAAGGAACAGCTGACAGAGGTGAACCCATTAAGCTCCTTTTTTAAAGACCTTGGGTGTGACTTTTGATTGACTATAGGAAGCTCTAAGGAGATTACGAGATGCTAGTCCTGTAGCCCCTCTAAGAATTGGTCTGATAGCTCTTTGGATGTGCTGAAACAGCAATGCTTTTCACTTGAAGAGAGAATGGATCAATTTCATCAGGAAATTGGGCATATAGAATCCTCGAACTTTGGATTTGGATGGTGTAGTATCTGCTTGTTAAGCATGGTATGGTTAATCCTTTTAGATGGGGATTGATGTTTGCAGGTTGTGGAGTACTTGAATGATGTAATCATAACCCTTGATGCTTTTGTTAGGGCATATCCTCCAGCAGCTGCCATTTTGATTTCTGCTGGAGTTTCTTCGTAATTCCCTTGCCCTTCCTTGTTGGTTGGTGTCAAATTGTTGTTTGCATATTTCTTAGACTGGCTGTTTAACATGCTTGCCAGAATGTTCATTCCATGTAGCAAACTTCTCCTTGTCTTTTTCTGAGGCAAATGGGCTTGGGACAGCTGTCACATTCAGTTGAAAATGATGTCAAAATATTCTCTCAAATATGGTGGGTGCTTACTCTTAACACTGTCTTTCTCCTGCAGCAACAGCATTGGCATGTTTCTTTCTGCTATAGCAGCCATCCATAACAATTTCCTGCCAGTCTTGAGCACAGGCTTCATCATTCTAGCTAGTCCACCCTTGTCCTCTTCTGATGGGAAAACAAATATAGAGGTGACTTCACAACATCAGCTAAAACAATTGAAGATGAGACTAGTCAACTTTGCCTGGAAACTGCTCTCTACATGCTATCTTGGGGACAAAGATGTAGGGATACCAACAGACAATCCAAGCTTAGGTGCAAATTATGGAGGGAGTACCTTGATGGAGGATCCAGGAATGAAGGGGGGTTTACTGGTGCAAGCTGTGGTCAGCCTGTCCATGGAGTTGACTGAGAGCGATCGTGATGGAGTATTGGGATCCCTTTCCTCTGTTAGTCAATCATCAAGCATGGGGGGTTTGCTGCAGAGTCTTGATAAACATCATGGGCTTTGTGAGAAGATCCATGAACTTTGCAACAGTGGTAACACAGTCAAGCTCTGGCTTTCCGACTCATACATTTTGGTCCTTCTGCGGTTTGTGCAAATGTGATCGGTGTAACAGAGGCTTGAAAGGAGACAGAAAATCTACCACTCTATTTTTGCAGATGAGAAGCTAAGAGCTTGGTTTTGTTTTGCAGGTGCTATCTTGTTGGATGATGCCCAGTATGACTATGTTCTTGCATTGGTAGCTGTCAAAAAGCCCAAGGAACTTGGTCATATTTCACATGATGTGTCAAAACCATTGAAACTTTCTGTTGCCAATCAAAAAGAGGACAATGAAGATGTAATTATGCTGCAGTCAAAAATAAGTCAGGTCAAGGATCTGTTTCCTGACTATGGAGATGGCTTTATCACTTTATGCCTGGAAGCATATGATAATGACCCTGAGAAGGTGATTCAACAAATCCTAGATGGTAGGCTCCACCCTGACCTTGCTTCACTGGATACTTCACTTGCCGCTATCCCCAGCAGCACAAGCACTGCCAAGGATAACAAAGGCAAAGGCAAGCTTACAGAGGAGCCAGCTGGAAATGCATCTTCAAGGCTTTCTTCAACTTTATCCTCAGGGAGTGCAGCTGGTAATGCCAGTGTGGGTTCATCCAGTGGACAGCCATCATCTGGCCTTCAGCCTGCATTACGAGAGGCTGTCAATGCCCAAAATGGAAACTCAAAGCAAGGGCGGTTTGTGAGACGTGGAAAGGAACAGGGGAACATGAATGAGCTTCTAAATAGGAGAGAGGCAGAAGCCTTCTCTGCAACAGTAAGGGCAGGGAAACAGTATGAATATGAGGATGAGTATGATGATTCATTTGATGATCTTTCAGGTATCTATATTGCTGATGTTGGGGAAGAGGAGAGTGAAAATCTGGTTGATCGAGTAAGGCGCAAATCTATGCCAAGTGGTGGTGTTGCTGATGAAAGTTCAGAACGTCCCAGAAGAGGTGGGGCTGGACTACTGGAAGCAGTCTCAGTAATAGGGAGAGACCAGAACTTTGATCAGAGGTACAGCAGACAACAAGGATCTTCAAGGGGAGGGAGAACTGGAGTAGTGCCAAGTCCCCCATCTGTGAATAGTCCTTTGTCCGGCCATCCTGGCAGGGGTGGCAACTTCAGGGGACAACAGGGAGGGAAGCTACCTGACAGCCACCAACATCCTCATGTGCCAGTTGAGAGCAGCATAGGACGATCCAGGAACAACTCAGCAGGCTCTGTAACAACATCAAATAGAGGTCAAGCAGGTGATTCCAGTGTGTTAAGTGAGCCATTGGATCCTGGGACGAATCCAGTAGCCCAAGAACCACCCAGAACTGCACATGGTGGTCGGTCAAGGATAGGGAAGGGAAAAATTAAACCAACTGCCAACTTTTACCTCAAGGATGGGAAACTTTATAGTTACAAGGTGAGAAAAAATCAGACATTTTTTTGTAGTGACATTATCTATAGGTTGCTCTCCCTGGTACTCACTCTGCTCAACAGCCAAGTCAAAAGCATGAAAAATGAAGATTTCTATGTGACAAGAATTCCTTAGTAGTCAGCTCTCTGAGTCCTTGTCTCCTCTGTCTTTTGTTTAAAAGTGATGTGATGATATCCTGTATAGACCCAACATTGACACTGCTTAATTGCAATCTTATGGAGAATTGAATTTCATCCTCCCATGGATTGAATTGCAATGTTGGCTTACTCCTGGTTTTCAGGAGGATTAGTATCACAATGTCTTCTCAAGAAGGCCAATCTTGTGTGTTGTTGATGTTGTAAGTAGTGGTGTGAGGTTATGTCTCAGGTGCAGGGGGCTCCAACCACCATGCTCTGTGGAGGCCTCTCTTTGCTTTTGGTTTAGATGCTTGCTTTGACAGGGACAATCTAAAAGGAAATGAAGCTTTCTCTCACAAGCTTGTTGCTACATCTCATGAGTACTAGCCAACATCATGACTGAGTCTTCCTATTGGTTTGGAAATTTTGATGGAAACTCAGGACATAGATGTTTGTACAATGGTTTGCCTGAAATTTTGGGAGGGTTATTATATACTTATCAATGAGTAATGTCAGGAGCTGATGAGTCAGTGAAGTCCATGGGGAGTTATGGCAGCTGGTCACTGCTATTGATGATGAAAGTGAGGTCTGACAATTTGTGAGTGACACTCATAAGGTTATGAATGCACTCATTCTTGTTATGTTACCTTTGAAGTGTTGTGGAGTTCTCTGCAACCTTGCATATATATTTGTTTTATTGTAAGCACATGTATGAGGGAAGGAAACAGAAGTTCTGTTGCTAACATTGATAATCTACTGTGTCCAGGTTGCTGGTGCAGAAGCAGGCTTTGAAAGTGTGGAAGAGTATGAAGCATCCAAGAGAGATGAAGAAGAGTTGCTCTATGGGCTGGGAGCTGGAGGCAATGTTCCTGCTGCACTGGGAGAAGAGAAGGATGGTCTTGGAAACTCTGGGGGAGGGCCTGCAATAGGAGCCAGTGGTCGGGGAAGAGGAGGGTCCCTAGGTAGAGGACGGTATGTACAGAAGAACCATGATAATCATCGGCGAAAAGATCAGGCCATGCGGAAACACTTTGCTGGCTTAGGAGGTACGTAAGAAACTAAAAAGGTTCTTGGATAGTTCCCATGAGCAGTTTAAAATGAACCAGTTTGTGAAAAGGTGGGTATTTAGCATTTCTTGTTCTTTCTTTTCTGAGTTTGTGAGACATTATGAAGCTAAACAAATGGTTTTTGCATGTCTCACTGAGAAATTGGAGAATATTTTCCACAATAGTCTTTTCATCACAAGAACAGCTACTTCCTTCAAAAGTGATGCTTCTCAGCAATGAACATCAGAGATAGATACCCCTTATACATATTGTATGCTTGCAAGAACTGACTCCTACTGACCAGTCCCTTGCACGAAAATAACAATAAGAAGTCCATGGTAAGCTGCAATTTTTGCCCTTTCCTTTTTCTGTGACAGTGGTTGTCATTAGTGGAAAGTTGTCATTACTGATTTAGCTCTGTTTGCAAACATTGAAGAATATGATTGAAGGTGTTCTTAACATATGACCACAACAGAGTTTTCTTGGGATTCTGTTAGGGTTGTTACAGCTTCAAGGTGGGGTATTAGCAAATCTTGATCTTGCCATCTACAACCATTCTATAGCATTGATGTCATCCTTGTCATCTGTTTGCTGTCATCTCCTTGGTTTGGTATCACCACATCAAGTGTACATTTTGGTTTGGTCTTTGCCTTGGTGTCAACAGTAACCACTGCTGAGGTTATGATAGTTGAGTTGTTTTCAAAATGATTTAATTTGTTTATATTTATAAAATTTCACAGAGTTGCATTTAGTAACTGATCCTCCACTTTGGTTGCTGGTTTATCATGGTTAATTCTTGAGAAGTTTTTAAAGTGCACCTAAATTAACAGAGAAAGCACATTTCTCAGGGCTCTGACTAATTCCAGTGGTATGATGTTTTAACAAACATTTTTATAGTTGCTTGAGATAAATCTCTCTTTTTTTCATAAGCGATGAAATCATCAAGAAATACTTGAATATTTTCATCCAAGTACATCTCAGAAGTCTTACCTAGTCACCACTTTTGAATGTAACAGAGCATCACCTAAACTAAATAGCATTGCATACAAAAGTAGTATTGCATTATTGTATGGATAAGCTCCTCATTTTGAGATAAATTATGTGTTTTCTTCATCTTCTGCCAATTTCTGACTTGATCATACTGACTAATGAAAGAATACATTTTATGTCCAACTGAGTCGAGGACTGAATCCGGAAATAGCAAAGGAAATGGCTCTTTCTTCATTTGAGCATTTAGCTTTCCATAATTTACATGTATTCAAAGCTTGGCATTTTTCTTTGCTATGATGACAAGCAGAGATATCCATTGGGCACTCTTTATTGGAAAGATAACACCGGTGTCAAGTAATTCGTTAAGATCTCCTCTAACTTTAAAACCATAATTCAAGCTCATTTTGGATTGTCTCTATTTAATAGGTCAATCTTGTGCTTACAAATTTCTCGAGGTATCCTTTTAAGTTCTTTTATAACTCTAGGCAACAACATTTTCATTTTATTAAATTTTGAATTCCTTCCTAAAATGTTGTTGGTGATGACACACTAACCAAGGCCTCCTTAGGATCTTCCTCACTTCCCAAATTCAATTTCATTGGTTTTATTTTTGCTATTATAGTCCAACCGATTACTTGCTCATTCTTGAAGGTTACATTGGTTGCCACAGCAAGAATTAGTGTTTCCTTGGCTTATCTTGGTAAAATTGTACATGGTAGTCAATTCTCTCCTCTAGTTGCATCATTCCACAATACACATCTAGTAAGAATGACAACTCTTTTGGCGCAACCTCACTTACATGCCATAGTTTTGGCATAGCATTTTATAATTTCTCTTTGACTTGATATAATAAACTTTCCCAATTGGACTCACCATCTAAGTTCTTTAGTCACTCCAAGGTGATGCACTCACACTCACATGCTTAGTAGTGCTTGATGTTATTGTTCTTTCTATCACCACTCACACTCAAATGCTTAGTCCTGCTTGACATTATTGTTCTTTCTTCAAAGGTGATAGTGAAAATACTATTACCCCAATTCTACTTGGCCTTGGATCACTTCAACTAAAGTTGTCCTAACAACATTGAATGTGCTTCAATACCATTGTCCGTGTTTAGTAAAGTGATTGACATTTTATATACATAGCTTGCAAAGTTGATTTTCAAGTTTTGGATTAAACCAACTAGCTCCACCTTACATTGGTTAGCCCGAACCATGAAAAGATTTAGTTAATTCTTCTTCAATCTTAGCTTCTTTGGTAACCTCCAAGACAATGTTCACTCTAGATCCACCATCCAATAGCACATCTTTAACTATGACTTTCTCCATTCTTGAATTGTTGGCATTGCTTAGTCAAAATCTTCATTTCAAGTTGTGTTTACATTGCATACATCAATAATATGTTTTCATGCATTTTCAACAAACTTCTCCACCATCTTTCTTGGTTGCAAATGAGTTGTAGGCATTTAAAACAATTGTTGTAACTTCATTTCTAATTTTTAATCATCAACAATTTAAGTGAATCATCAATAATCTTAGTCTAATGATCAAACTTGCAACCTATTCCTCATTTCTAGTTGAATCATTTTTTCTTGTTCTTTTAACAATTCATTATGTTTCAACATGTAACCACCATGCCCACTCAGTTCAATATACATGATAATTTATATTGGCATGACATGCTTTCAACTTGCCAATGATTTCTATTGGCTTGAAGCCTTTGTTTTAACACTCACCAACTTAACATCTAGGTAAAAGCACATTAGGGTTTGTCAAAAACCATGTGAGACAATTGAAAAATATCAATTTTGTCACACATATTTTTGTAATGCCACATTAATGTCATGTTGATCAAGAAAATTTATGCTAAATAATTTATATGATTTTTATTTAAAAATCATTTAGTTTAATATATTGAGTTTTGGTTTTAATAAAGAACTTTTGAACTTTAACACCAAGAAATCAAATTTATAAAGCACTAGGCTAAAGACTATTTTAATAAAAAAAAATTTATGGGATTTTTTTGGAAATAATGATAACTTACCATCCACATTTGAAAAATATTCATAATCAAAAAATTGTGGTACTTGAAATTTTTATAAACTCAAAGTATAATTTTAGAATGTTCAAATTTCAAAAGTCATTTGCCAGATGTACACTATGCCAAAAATGTCATTTCATGACTAATCTTATATTATTACAAATGGATAAGCAACTAAAAATGACATAAGCAATAGGTCTAAATCAATTACAAATGGCATAAATGATTAGTGTAATCGATAAGGACTAGTCATATAATGATATTTATGGCGTAGTGGTAAATGAGTCATAATGTATATGACATGTGAACAAAGTTGTGGCTTATGATACAAAAAATTAAAGTTTAAAATAATTAGAATATTTTTGTTTAATTTGAAATTATGATCAATTTTCAAGATGAAACGTAGAATCTAACAAAATCTATACATTTTTAGACAATTCATATTTATTAAAAAATAAACCCTAAACCCTAAACACAAATCATGTAATTTGTTGAAGGAACTATAAATATTTTAAAGAACATGTTGCAAAAACAATCTTTCAAAAATTATTTTTTTGTGAAAAAATCAAAATGATCACAAAAAGCCCAATTGTGGTTAAGTCCTTTGTCATTATTAGCTCATTTGATTGGAATTGCACCCATTACAATGTATTTTTAGCGTAAAAGCACACTATGCCCCCTAAAAATAATTGGCACAAATATTGCATTTTTGCACTTGATTTTTTTATGTTAGTATAGACATCACATTTTGGATTATTTTTGTTTATTTGAAATATATTGGATTAGATTTAGACTTAAGACAATCATTTAAAAAAAAAACTCCAACAAACATCGGTGAACTTCAACATATGAAATATATTTGTGATGAATTAATATTCATCATGAAGTATTAAAAAATACATATATACTTCAAAACTAAGGTTGTTGGTGAAATTTTGTGTGGTCACTATTATTGATATACATCAATTGAGTCTAGGGCCATTCGAAGGTTTAAAAATTTTGGTTGAGAATTCATTAAAAATATGTGTTTTTTTCATTTTATTCAGCAATAAAGACAAAATATTTTATATATTTAAAATAAATCCCAATACCAAATGAAAGATTAAAAAAATTTATAGTTGGGCATTACATTATTTATTCAGATTTCTTTCTTTAGTATATGAACCACAAACATGAGGCCCTATGGCCAATAAATTGAATTGAAAGATTTCAATTCATCCACCTTAGTGCCAAAACCTCAGGCTGTCACTGTAAGAGGAGAATAAACAAGGAAAGTTGTGGGGATATGCACGACACTCTCGAATGGCATCAAGTCATACCAGAGTAAGAGGACGGGTACCAAGCTGGTTATACCTCGGTGATATTCAGTGTTCTTTTTTGTGGATTTCCACAATCTGGCAATTTTTTCTTGAGAAACTGTTGGACAAATCTGTAATTCAGTGTAATTTTGACTCAATTTGCCATTTTTCTGGCAACATTCACCAAGTTTTGGACATCGCAAAATTGTCCCTGGACATATCAAGGACAAGATGGGTTATGAGGTTCATGTTGCCTCATACCAATCATACCAGTCTGCTGAGTTCCTTGATATCAAGTGCAAATACCAGGCCACAATTCACTATCGACATATCAGTAGACCAATATAAAGCCCTCAAGGAAGGTGCATCCCCTATCCTTGAATGCACTTTTTCAGCGTTTGCCGCACCTCAACGCGGT
>Ga0209611_10005058_pt1 | contig 22328 bp, 20 predicted proteins | sample S1TSphgellanicum_3_FD_187693 | JGI IMG/M metagenome (GOLD analysis project Ga0209611, IMG submission 187693) | Host-associated microbial communities from peat moss isolated from Minnesota, USA - S1T2_Fc - Sphagnum magellanicum MG (SPAdes) (version 2) | ecosystem: Host-associated > Plants > Peat... | reverse complement strand
TGGCTGTATGGTAGTTTTGGTGCTGAGATTTTTGTGCCTTCTTCTCCAGTGTATTGGAGCCACTACTCTTGATGAGTATAGAAAGCATATTGAGAAGGATCCAGCTTTGGAGCGTAGATTTCAGCCTGTCCTGGTTCCAGAACCAACAGTCGAAGAAACCATCCAGATTCTTAAGGGGTTGAGGGAGCGATATGAGATCCATCACAAACTGCGGTACACTGATGAAGCTTTGGTTGCAGCAGCACAACTATCCTACCAATACATAAGGTGCCAATCTGAGTTTGTTGAATGAAATTTTTGGTGTCTTGTGATGCATGTGGAGTTCATATAGTAAATCATTCGCTTGTGGGTGGTTACCTTTCTTGACAACTGCCTTGAGAGAGTCAGCCATGTTTTTCAGCAGTGTTTGAATAAGCAAACTTGTTGGTTTGTTCTTCTTTGATTTGCTGGTCTGAGTCTTGCATAGCAAGCAGCAGTGTTGCACTGCTTCCAGGTTCTGATATTGTCAGTGATACATGTGCAGTGACCGCTTTTTGCCTGATAAGGCTATTGACTTGATTGATGAGGCTGGTTCTCGTGTTCGCCTTCGCCATGCCCAGGTGAGTGAGCAGTAGGAAGACTCATTTTATTTGTCATGAGTTTATGTTGCAATCCTGCAGTATGTTGAAGTAGACAATAACTTTCTGTGGTTGAAAATGGCTGACACAGCTACCTGAGGAGGCAAAAGAGCTTGACAAGGAACTCCGGGCAATTACAAAGGAGAAGAATGAGGCTGTTCGTGGCCAAGACTTTGAGAAGGTATTCCTTCTGCCAACTCACGTGCAATCCCTACTGATGAAACTGGTCATGTGCCTGTGAGATATAGCCTTTTGTCTGCATTTGACTGGATTGCACATTTTGGGCCTGGAGTGTACAGGCTGGAGAATTACGGGATCGTGAGATGGAGTTGAAGGCTCAAGTTACAGCCATTCTGGAAAAGGGCAAGGAGCAGTCCAAGGCAGAAAGTGAGGCAGGAGAGGCAGGCCCAACAGTGGAAGAATCAGACATTCAACAAATTGTGTCTGCTTGGACAGGCATTCCTGTAGAGAAAGTATCAACTGATGAGTCTGATCGGCTACTGAAAATGGAGGGTACTCTTCACCAGCGTGTGATTGGTCAGGATGAGGCTGTGAAGGCAATCAGTCGGGCTATTCGCAGGGCACGGGTGGGACTTAAAAGCCCTAGTCGACCCATTGCAAGCTTCATCTTCTCAGGTCCAACTGGTGTGGGCAAATCAGAGCTGGCCAAAGCATTGGCCTCATACTACTTTGGATCTGAGGAGGCAATGGTAAGGCTTGATATGAGTGAGTTCATGGAGAGGCACACAGTCTCAAAGCTCATTGGATCTCCACCTGGGTATGTGGGTTACAGTGAAGGTGGGCAGTTGACAGAAGCTGTCCGTCGACGACCATATACTGTGGTCCTTTTTGATGAGATTGAGAAGGCTCATCCTGATGTGTTCAACATGATGCTTCAAATTCTGGAGGATGGCCGTCTCACAGACAGTAAAGGCCGAACTGTAGACTTCAAGAACACACTTCTGATCATGACTTCAAATGTGGGTAGCAGTGTGATTGAGAAGGGTGGTGGTGGCATTGGGTTCCAGTTGGACTATGGTGAGAAGGACTCAAGCTATAACCGAATCAAAAGTTTGGTGAATGAAGAGCTAAAACAGTACTTCAGGCCTGAGTTTTTGAACCGTTTGGATGAGATCATTGTCTTCAGGCAGCTCACCAAGACTGAGGTTAAGGAAATTGCAGACATAATGTTGAAGGAGGTATTTGAGCGGCTCAAGAAGAAGGAAATTGATTTACAGGTATGAGCTATTGCCTGTTTTCTCACTTGCTAGGATAATCTTGGACTTTGTGTGTTGTTGTCTATCTGGGAGGGGTGTTAAGGACATTATGGGTTATGTCAAAGACATTTCAGTGTGCATCCTCGAAGATTTGAAAGTTTTCATTGTGCGTGGATGTATACGTCATATAGATCTGCACAGAATTGCACATTCCAAGAAGCACTGTAGACTTGGAGCTTATCAGTGAGATCTTGCTTTTGAGAACTTTGCTTGGAGAATGTTTTTGATTTGCTTGTCAGTGGCATCCCTTGACCAGACTGGATGAATCTGATGCAATGCAGTCGTCTGTTCTGAAGCTTATTAGTTAAAATTTATGTTCGTTGTGATTCCTGTGGGCAGGTAACAGAGAGGTTCAGGGACCGTGTGGTGGATGAGGGCTACAGCCCCAGCTATGGAGCTCGTCCATTGCGACGTGCTATTATGAGATTGCTGGAGGATAGCATGGCTGAGCGTATGCTTGCAGGAGAGATCAAGGAAGGTGACTCTGCCATCATTGATGTCGACTCTGAGGGTGGGGTGACTGTTTTGAATGGCACTACAGGTACTGCTTCAAGTACAGCTATTGAGGCTCCTGCTGGCATTGCCTGAGTGTTACATACCAATACCTATCAGAATGTGGTAATGCGAGGGGGCCAACATCAGAGTAGGGAAGTGTAGTCATGTCCTTAAGCAGTGACAAACATTTTGGAGATTTCTTTGCTCCCTTTACCGTCACAGGTCCATTTAGCAAAGTGCATGATTTCTGGTCATGTACATTCTTTCTCACAATGTGAATCTCTTCTCAAGAAGAGTCGTTGCGCATAGTTGCAAAATTAAACCATTTATCACTTGAGCATTTGACTTCACCAGCAGCAATTGGAAACTGGATTGGATGTTATTCCTTTGTTGTGATATTCCCCTTCGGTGGGTAGTGTGACATGTTGCTGCTTTCCAGGTTTGCTGATTGCATATTTGTAGCACTAGTGAACCAGAATTGCCTGAGTTGTGGGCTTGCAAATTTGCAACTGGAAGTGGAACTGCGAAGATTCTCTTGGAAAGGGTATCAGCAAAGTAAAGTTTCCTTCTGTGTTCCATCTTATGAGCTTCATTGCATTGAACCAATTTACTTGGAATTGACCTAATCAGTTTCATGGCATTGTACGTTGTGGCACTGAGGAGGAATGAGAGATCAAATTTCTGCTTTCCATTCTTCACGCTACTATACATGGTGCACCAAGGATAATTCCTCAATTTTATCTCAATCATATTGCAATTCTCTTCAGGAAACGTGGAATTTAGTGGATCCAAATGATTCAGATTCGAAGCAAAAGAAAATGCTGCAACTTGGTGTTTATCAAGTAGTGTGGGTCTGTGAGCATGTCCCAAAAATAGACACAAACTTGGTTTTATGGCAGAAGATTTGGAGTGGCATTGTTCACTGTAACCACAAAAGTCTAGGGCAGTAGAATTTATTGGCTCAATGCCATACACCACCTCCTCCAACTAGTGTGTCACCTGAGCTCAAGCATGACTGCAATGCATTTGGAACTGCTGTTGAAGGAGACACAAACTTTCCTATCACTACCTGCAATTTATTTGTAACCATAATCAGCAAAATCCAAAAAGTAAGAAGATGAAACAGAGAACACAACCAGGTCTTACCACCTATGTACAGAAAAAGTAGCTAGACACGGAAGGATGGGTTACCTGGGGAAGGTGACTTTTTACATATGAAAGCATCCAGTCACCATTAGTTGACAAAATTGCTGCTGTCGGTTTTTCTAGACAGGCACTCAAATCCTGTAACTCTGGGTGGTTATTGAGAAATGATGGCTCCAATACAAGCCAGACATCTCGTGGTCTCTGTGCCCTGTGTTTCCCAATCCCAACCCAACAAAAGAGACATGAATGCTCACTTAGATTGCCTGACATACAGCCCTTACTTAGTAGTTGCACTTCTCTTGCTTTTACTCAGTGCCATCCATTCATACAAAGACTTGTTCAGACAGCAGATGGCACCATCTTCTGAGGCACCAGTTGCATGCAACAAGACATATAGTACAAGCCTGGGAAAAATATATCATGCATACCTTTCAGCTTTCTCAATTCCATCTTTTAACACAGACTCCAGCAATGCTCCTTGCAGCCTGTAAAGGATATGTGAGAAATTGGTGTTGCTGAAACTGTTTCAGACATGACCTATTGCAAGTAGGGTTTAGCATTTCTATGCACAGTTTCCATAGGGTCCCCAGTTTGGAGGAATACATAAATGAGCCCAAGTCTAAGTCCACATTTGCAACATCAAACTTCATGTTCCAAAAGAACATAGGAAAGCAAAGACTTGTGAGCAATCTACACTAACCCAAAAACTAGTGTGGCATCATCATATTTCATTATAGATGTGCAGAATCAATCCTCTGTGAATCTAGTATGTTTCTCCTAGAGCACTTATCAATGAGTTGCAAAGTTTTCGCAGGGTGTTAAAATGCTTACATAAGTGATTGGGCGTTTGCCACAGCAAAGTACCAAAGCTGGAGACACCCATAGAAAACATGATCTTCCCCTCATAAATTCACTGCCCACAAACCCTAAATTCTAAACCCTAAACTACCTCTAAAAATGCATGTCTCTTGAGTGCAAAAACAGGGGACTTCAAAATTACAATTCAAGAAACTTTGGTTCAACAGATATGGGTTTTGACATCCATGATGCAATGCAAATTTACAAAGTAAATCAATCACTGGAGGAGCATCAGAGTTATTACAACTTGATAATAGCAGATTGAGAGATTCATCAAGGTGAATGCATTTGGAGAAATGAGAGAAGCTGGCTGATGATTTCCTTGATTTGCAGGATCCTCCCGGAAACCAGCTTGCTTGATGATTATTTTTCTTTTCAAGATCTTCACATAGAAGAGAGGCTTCTTAGAATTTTAGGGTTTTGGAACAAAGCACACGTGAAAACACACTCAGATGCGCAGAGACATACACACCTGAGGCTGTTTGGAATCCAAATCTTGAATGGTTTTGTCAAGCTCCTCATCAGAGTTGGGATCAGAAGCCGAGGCACTGAATCCACTTCTTCTTGTTCTTCTTCTTCGCCATTGATGCGAGCTGGAGAAATCCTTGTTGATCTGCTGCACATTCCTGGAATATCCAAATTGGGTTCTGAATCTCAAACTGCTGCTAAAACTTGTTTGTCCACAAAAACTGTGGGACTTGAGAAACCGGCAACCAGAAGAAGAAGACGATGGGTCGCAGAAGAAGAAGACTGATGAAGAAGTAGAAAAACTGAAGAGAGTGAAACAATGGCACTCAGCAACAGCAGCAGCAGCAGATGACGACGATGCAAAAACCGACATCGTGACTGCTGCCGCTGCTGCTACTACTACTACTGTCTCTTACCAAAAACCCTACACATTCCAACAATTCCTTTGAAACCCTGGTTCTCTTTGCAACTCCTTGCAAATCCCTCAGTCTTACTAAACCCTAAACCCTAATCCTGGGAAGCAAACGACTGAATTTGCATGGTTTTGGCAACATGGGTATCGACGCTTTTTCTCTGTAGCTTTTTTAATATAAAATTAGAGACTTCATCTAAATTCTTTGGAACAAATTCTGCATCATTGTTCAGAGACTTAGGGCAACTTTATGAATTCAAGCAATATTATTGGTCGAAAGCTTTAAATTGGTCCCAAGGCCTTTAAACGAGGGTCCAAGACCAAAAAGTGGCAAATTGAGGCTAAACCTACATGGCACCTGTTTTGGAGGGAAAATCAATTGGTTCAGACCAAATAACAGGGCTAAAAGGGGAGCTCCTGATTTAGAGAACCAAGAATCAGGCTATGGACCAAGGTACAGTCCAACTCAAGAATTCAATTTGCTTCAAATCAGTCCAAATTGGCTCCTAGGAAATTGGACCCTGGACCCTCGTCTAAAGTGGGCCTAAGGCTAATCCAACAGTCTTAAGCAGCAGCAGAGAATTCAATACCACATACATTTTTACGAGAGAGTGGTTGCAATTTTGTGCAAGGAGCTTCGCAATAATTCACATTACATTTGGGAGAACTTTTAGTTTGGGCAATTTGATCTCCACTTCATTCCATTGCCGGTTGATAGTAGATTGCAAGAGTTGACATAGAAAATCGTCCCAGGGAGAGAGAGACAAAGAGACAGAGAGACCGAGAGGGTTTTAAGCAGCTCCTGCTTTGTAGGCGGGATTAACAACATTATCAAGACCAATGGTGACTCTGATGCTTTGGATTACATCTCCCACTTTGAAATCTGCCAATAGGTCAGGGTTGTCTGTAACATATCATATGCACAAAATGGGAACCAACATTAACTTTTCTTTCACTACACACCCATACAAACTTATAACTGTAGTGAATCACAGTTGATGATCTCAATTTTCAAATAGAGAATCCAGATAACTCATTTTAGAGCAATCCTCCAAAAAGAAAGAAAGAAAGAAAGAAATGGATTCTGATTCAAGACATGGGTGTTCAGATTCAAGAAAAACCATTGAAGCACTACCTCAAGCATTGCACAACATTAAATGGGCGCACTGTCACCGTCAACCATTATTTTCCAGTGGAATAGTGCGAACTTTGCCAATAGTAGGGGTCCACAAAGCCCTCATATGGACCCTCAGGATCTCTCATCTATACCACGAATCCATCCACCACACAAGATGCAAAAGGAAACATAATCGATCTGCTATGCCAAAATACAAAGGAAACATTATCAATTGCATATTCATGAAACATCTCCTGAACAGTAGTAACCCATACATACATTTGAAAATCCAGGAAATCTGGTGATGCTTGATCCTCGTCCCTTTTCTTGGGTTATTGACATTGATATGATGAGCAATCCACAGTTCTACAACAGTCCTGGTCTATTATCAACTTTTGAACATACCAGCTTCATCATCCCTTGTATGGGGTATTTTTATTAAAAAAATTCATACCCGGTCTCCTCCTGGTATTGGGTCTTCTCTAAAGCTTAGCACATTCCTTGTAGTATTGCATCAAAAACTGAGTTTTGGATGGTAATGAGGCAGGTACAAAGCTGGTACTGAAATTATAAAACATACCTCTTTGGATTTCGATGTATGTTTTTTCCCAGATGACGTAGGTGGAAATCGCATTCAACAATAATGTCAAGAAAGTTTCCTGCAGGTAAAGGAGCATTGTAGCCATAAACCACCATTTGAAGCAAATGCTCTTTGGATGTTAAACACTAAACCCTGAACCCTTTCACCTTCACTTTCATCTCTGCAATCCCCTCCCCTCCCATCCTCCCTCTTCAGCAATGGCTTATTTGCAAACTCCTCAGGTATGATGTAGGGAAATCTAGCCACCATTGCTGCACCTCTATGTTTGCACCCACAAAAAAACAAAACTTCAAAACCCCTCATGCAATTGACAAACTGATAGTCTGATAGGCTTTTGTACCCAAAACCACTTAGTCTAAAATTGTTTGGTTCATATGTGAAGGAAATAGAGAGAGAGAGAGAGAGAGAGAGAGAGAGGGAGAGAGAGATGGGTTTCATGGTTCTATGGTTTTGAAGACCGCATTTAACCATTTTACAAATCAATCCTTGTATTTAGGATCAAACACTATGTCCTTGAGTTGTATACTACTAAATACAAAGGCTAAATATGTTGCCTTTTATGTTGTTAACCTATTTTGATGTTTACTCAAAATCAAATCAAAAGTACTCTAGTTTCGTTCACCCCTTGAAGCCATGTCACTTGACTTCAAGAAATTTCACAACAAACTTTTGGAGCTCCAATGTCTCAAATCCATACAATTTCCACCAAACATATGTTGGCATTTCTTTGGGATTAAAAAAATTTACAATATCTTAAAAAAAACCTTCCATATTTTTGTGCGATGCCGATTTTTTAAAAAACAAACTTGATCAAGGACATCAAAAATCGAGTTAATATCAAATATCAAGTTAACATCAAAGTTCAAGTTAATATGTTTTTAAAACTCAAGTAATTGATGTTAACCATGAGCATCCAAACCATGAGCATTGCATCCATTAAAGACATGTGTGAATATTTTTCAATTAAATGACTAGATTGCTTGCAAACAATAACGGTGTCCATCACCATTTGTGCCACATTTGATGACCCTACCTCATCAATTGTAAATGACCTGTCGTTTGCAATATAGTTTGCAAGTTTCTCCCTTTTGCTTCTATTAACATCCTTTAGAAAATTCTCCCTTGTAAGACAAACACTTCAAATGTTTAACAAAGGTTTGTTAAAACTACTTGACCATCCATCAAAGGTTATTGTATAACTTGAATCAACCCAAGTTGCTTTTACAATTTTCAAATCTTGCATCAAATCATTTTTCAGTTTAAAAATAAAGGTAATGTGCAATTTCTCTAATACATAACTAGGACCATAATTTCCAATATCAAAAATTATATTCTAAAAATGTTGATTTCTTGCCACATAAAATGGAATGTCACAAGCAAAATATAATTTTGCTACATACTTATTAATGGAAATAAAGCATTAAAAAAAAAGTAACAATTTTTTTTTAAAGCAAAGAAATCCAAAAATTCAATTTAAAAAAGAAAAGAAAAAAAAGAATGTCACTAAGTACATCAAAAATATGCATTCTTAAGGTGGTGGGTAATGTATTTTGTCACATTGATGCATACATGTATGCATATACCATTAAAATATTTGGTCAATACATATTGGTTGCCATCATTACCAACAATCCAAATAAGCAAAATCAATGCCACAATCTTGCGAGGAAGAAAACAAGAAAAAAACATTTGAGAGGAAAGCAAGCTCAAGATGTGTACATGTAATATATGAATAATTGGTATATATATATATATATGCACATATTTAATTTGTATGCAATGTTTTGACAATCCAAAGAAAATTGAAAAACATAATTTCACAACAAAAGGAGGCAAGAAAAAGGAAAATACTTGAAAAACATAGATTTCCGAAAACAAGCTTTGACAATGAATATGTATATTATATGTACATTGTACCCAAAACTAAAATTCGGTAGTTCTTTTGGAAACAATTCAATTTTTTAACCAAAAAAATTTCAATCCCATTTTGTATTTTCCAGAATTTCAATAGTCAATCTTTAAGTACAAGAGATGCACATATGTTTTATGGCACGAGTTTATCGAGTAGTGGCAAGGACAATCTCTTTGAATCAAAATGTTAAAAGTTCAAATCTTAAATCCAAGTATTGTTTTTTTTTTTTTCCTTGGCTTTCCCTCATGGGAATTATTTAATGTCAAAAGAATGAGAGGTACAATATATGCAATTTAAACCTATGTCCTTATATTATATTTTTATGAATGACAAATGACTACATACATGATTGGATTTAATGGACATGGATATGTCACCTATTAAACCAATTTTCTTTCTTTTTTGTTGGCTCTATTCATCCAAGGAGAAAATATGGACATGATGTGCAGTTAATATGGTCCCACACTTTTTCACCCATGTTCTCATTAAATTCTTGTTTTCATCAATGTTTAACATGAAGTTCCCATGGAATGTTAAGGATTTGGTTCATTCATGTTCCCATGAAGTTCCCATGTCCAACATTGTTAATTGTGAAGTTCCCATGGAATAAGAATGTGGTTCACCCATGTTTTGATGTAATTCCCATGGTCAAATAAAGATCTAGTTCATTAATGTTCCCATGAAGATCTTATAAACACCAATGCTAACCTTGAAGTTTCCCCATGGAATAAGAAAAATGGTCACCCAACCTTTGCTTTTTCAATCTTCATAGGACCAAACATTACAATTTTTGAAACACTTGCCTTTCATAGATGAAAAGTTAAGGTGCCCTCTAACTACACTAAAATAATTAAAGCATGTTTTTACAAAAATGGGGTTACATGTTTTGTTTGGTTGCATTTTGAAGGAGATATGGCCATTTGAATTTTGGACATCATTTGTCATGAGATTGATAATGATCCCATAAAAAAATTTATTCAGGTGTAGGTGTTGCAACGACCTACAAACTATGTTACGAGAAACAAAATGATTTTTCGTATGAGTTTTGTCCATGGTGAGTCCAATGTGTGTTGGTGGTAAGTTGTGTCAAACCTATGTCCCAATTCTTAGTTCAACTACATTAATCATCCTTTAAAAAATGGTTAACATGGTTGATATATTACAAGAAATCATATTTTATTTGATTGAAAAATTAGATAAAAAATCATTCATTTTGACATTTGGTCAATTTGATCACTTGGTCCTACTAAATAAGTCGATTTGAACATGTTCAATTTGACTAATGGTTTGTTTGACTAATCATAAAATGATTTTTTTTTATTAGTCAAATCGAACAAAAAAATTGAGCAATAAAAAAATTAATTAAAAAAACCCAATATTTAAAAATGATTTATGAATAAAATTTATTTATTTATACCATGTAGGTAGACAACTAGTTAGTTACCCACCCACCCATGACCTATCTACCAACCATGGGCTTCTACCTACCTATTCACAACCCGCCTAAGCATTATACATTTACACACATGTACAAGATACGTAAATATGAATATACATATTCCACATACTATATGTTGACAAGGGGGTTGAACCTTGATATCTTTGGTTACACATCAATGTTTTGGCCATCAAACCATCACATCACTTTGTAAAACAATATAATACCAAATGCATTTAATGTGTTTCCTTGAACTTCAATTTTTTCATAACTTGATAAGTAGGTACTTAACTAAATAGAAAGGTAGGTATATATGTTTATTTACTTTTTTTTTAGATGTACGTATCTAGTTATGTAAAAAGTGAGTAGGTATGTATATATGGGTAAGGAGGTAAATAAATAGGTAATTAAGTAAGTAGATAGTAGGTAGGTAAATAAATATGTAATTAAGTAGCTAGATAAATAGATGTTTAAGTAGGTAGATAGTAAGCGAGTAGATAAATAGAATATAGATAGGTAGATAGATAAATATATATTAAGTAGGTAGGTAGGTACAAATAGGTAGGACATAGGTAAATAAATGTTAGGTATATGGTAGGTAAATAGGTAAGTATAACATATTTAGGTAAGTAAATAAGTAAGACATAGGTAAATAAATGTTAGGTATATGGTAGGTAAATAGGTAAGTATAACATATTTAGGTAAGTAAATAAGTAAGACATAGGTAAATAAATGTTAGGTATATGGTAGGTAAATAGGTAAATATAACATATTTAGGTAAGTAAATAGGTAAGACATAGGTAGGTATATGCTAGGTAAGTAAGTAATTTAGTAGGCATAACAAGTAGGTTAGTTAACCAAATTAATGTGGCCAATTTGACTAAATCATGGGCATCTTGATAGACCATTTCAAAAATTTGTCCGTTTTGATTAAATGTATGATTTAACACTTGATCAAAATGGTCATTTTAGTCAAAAGAATTAACCAAAAAAAACATATGCGCCCCATGTTTTTAATCAAAATTAACATCCTTTTGGTCAATGTGAGCATTTTAGTCAAGTAAACCTTTTGAAAGTCGTGATTTTTTGTAGTGATGTGAATGCAAAATAAGTATTTGTGAATAATGTTGACCCATTTTATATATGAGATCTTACACAATTTTTTTGTTCAAGCAATGCGGAGTAACATTAATAAAAAAATGGGGTGTAGTTCATTAACCTAAATCACTATGAAATTTTTTAAATGAAATAAATTTACTACATTTTAGTGATTTCACTTTAGTTAAAGTTATTTCATTATAAGGTCACTATGTAAACGTCATGTTTCATTACTAATTGACATAATTCATTATTAGAATTTATTATGGTAAATTGGTTTATTTTATGTTGTTATTTTAAGTACCTTAGACTAATTTAGGTTATATCTTATGTTATTTTATACTACTTTAGTTATTATAATTTATAACTTAAATTATTGTAAAATATTACAACTCGTTATAAATTATTATACCCTTGATTATAATTTAAATTATTATAGGTTATTTTAGCTTAAGGTATCATAACTTAATATAGATTTTTTTCTTTAAGTTATTTTGAGCTAAAATATTTAACTAACCCTAGGTTATACTATAGGTTATACTATAGGTTATTTTATTTTAAGTTCTTTCAAGGTCATTTTATTTTATGTTATTATAAGTTATTTTATCCTAAGGTGAAATAACACATAAAAAATTTGCATGTAATAATTTAAGGTGGAATAATCTAAAGTAGAATAATCTAAAATAACCAATAATAACCTTGATAAAATAATTTAGAATATCAAAAAATGACATATGGTAAAATAACATATTTTTTACTTGTGTAAACTATGTAAGTGTTTGTAAATTTTTCATAATGTATACATAGGTGGGGAACACAAAGCCCATGTGGTGCAAGTCAATAGTAAACATCACAATTTTAAAAGATTAAATTTCTCCAAGTAAATTAAACTAGATCTAATTTTCTTTCAACTTTGGTGAAACGATTTTAGTGGTACCACCAAAGATGAGTTTGAATCAAGAGAGATTCTCCAAGACCACATGACCTATCATTTAATGTTTAATTTTAACATTCCTTGAAATACTTTTTAAGATCATTTGTGCTCTTTTAACTACGTTATTGGTTCCATAGGTCTTTGATTTTGTAATTCACTATTATTTAATCCCTAAATGCTTATAGCTCCCTAATGCTTGTATAGTTTCAAAGTTTCATAATTCAATCATAAGATTAGTTCTTACTAGCATGAACAAAATTCCCTAAAAAAAAACTTTTAGCAATTTATGTGAAAAATATAAAAAAAGATTATACCATTCAAAGTTGAATAGAATTTCATTTGGTGAACTAAAAAAAATAAAAAATCAAGATTTGTATTTAGACCAATAAAATCATCTCACCATGGGTTTCTTTGGTTGGTCTCCAACCCATGTTAGTAGTATCATGTTGTTGGGTACCACCTCCCAACGTTTGAAATACAATAATAATAATAATAATTCTAGTGACATTGATTTCATTGGAGTTGGTTTAGGTGAGATGGGCCATAGTTGTAGGTCCTATAAAAAGACAATTACAAATTGCAAATTTATTAGAGGTCGATTCTGAATTGGAATTTTTTTAAAAATAAACATTTTACAAGTAATGTTTCAAAATGTCCTTATGGACCCTAAGATATTGGAAAATAAACAAATCTCTTTATTTATTTTTTCAATGTCTTTTGGAATCTTTGTGTCTTTTCAATTATTATTATTATTATTATTATTTTTGTGTCTTTCTAATTTTATACATATGTTTACATGTAATTTCATACAAATATAAATATGTGTAATTTCATTTGAATATGTTGAGATTATTTCAAGAGATTACCATGTTTTTTTTTTCCTTTGAGATCAAGCTATTTTCCAATAAAAACTTCTCCCTTAAATACCTAATTCAAGGATTTAATCCCCCACTTACTTAGCTGATTCAATGTTTATCCACCCTAATTGCTTCCAAAATTTCAATGAATTAAAAGTAGGGGTAGCTGATTAAATCTCCCCGTGGATGATAATTGGGTGATATTTTGTACAATTTGAATTATATATATATCTGAAAATAACAAAGTTTTCAAATGTAAACTTTTATTATTATTTTTTCATTGTCATTAGTAGTGCATAGTAATGTGGAGCCCAAGTAATAATAATAAAGACCAATTTGTGGTTGTAATCCATGATGGTCAAATACAAATTTTAACATGTTAAGGACATGTAAATCAATGTACCTCCATGTGATGAAAAATTAGAAAATTAAAAAATAAATAAATTTGCAAAATGAGTTTAAAGCCATAATGTCGTTTGATTTTGGGCACATTTTTTTTTCATTAAAAAAATCCAATATCAAACCCCAATAGCAAATACAAATATGGATGAGATATTTTCTTGAATGAAAAAAATATAAAATATGAATTATTATTATTATTATTTTTGCATAAATGAAAACTATTTTATGCTGGGCCCAATCTTTTTAAATAATTATTGAACATCAAACCTCAATTGGTAAATACACTGCTTTACATCTAATTATGAGGTATTTCCTTGGGATGAAAAACCAGAAAGCCAAAAATAAGATAATTAATTTTGCATAATGAGTTCTATAGCCAAAATATTGTTTGATTTTTTGGGCACATTTTTTTTGATAAAAAATATCCAACATCGAAACCCAATTGGCGGATTCAATAATTTTACATTCATGGATGAGAAATAAGAAAATAATAATTAAAAATAAAATTTTGCATAAATGAATTTGTAGCTAAAATTTTAAAAATAATATGGGTGAACTAGCTACATACAATTTTTTTTTTCAACTAGGGATGAGAGAATTTAATGGATGAAAAAAATTTAAAATAAGAAAAACCGATTTTAATTTAATTTAATTGCATTAGCTAGAAATTTAATTTGATAGTGAGGCACACAAACTCACACTCTTGTTAAATTAAATATAATATTGAACATCAAACCTTGATATCAAATAATAATAACTTGATATCTATGGATGAAGTATTATTACATTGGATGAAAATAAATTAAAAAAAGGTTATCATCATTATGTCAAAACATGATATTTAGGGCTAATCTTTTTTAATTAGGTTAGTTATTTATGTCCTTTAAAAATTGAATTAGACTCATTGTTTATGCCATTTTGAATCGTTTATGTCATGTGTATAAATCATATTGGCTTAGTCATGGATGTCATATTTAGGTATAATGCATTAATTTTGCATAAATAATGAGAATTTTGTAACCAAGAATATTGATATTATCATTTGATTTTTAGGAATTTTTTTTTCCCTTTTATTTGGGTTATAAATCAGAATTCCCAACAGCATTTTAACCCCCATTTGACAGAGTGACTATTTCAACACTTTTACAACATCCATGGATGAGGGATTTTCTTGGATGAAAAAAGCGGGACAGTGTGAACAGGGGACTTTCCGGCATCCTTCTCGCTCTCTTTGTCTCTCCGGCGATTCGCTCGAGCTTTGGCTCCCCTTCCGTTTTGCGTCTCTTGAGCTTTGCTTGCAACGGCAAGCTTCGGTCCTTTGTTTTTTTTGTTGATTTTTCCTCTTCCTTTCTTCGTTATCTTTTGGTCATCTGTATGCTCCTGTTGCAGACGTGGTGCCGTATTTTTTTATCCATTTTTTTTGGTGTGGAGTGCAATAAGATTTTCCCCTATTTTGGTTTTTTTTAAGCCAGGGTTTCTTTCTTTTGTTTGCTTGGAGTTTTCGACATCAGTTGTTGTTGTCGTTGTTGTTGCTTCATGTCTGGATCTCTTTCAGTCTGTGTTTGTGTGTAGCTTTTGATGCTGTTGTAAAACTCGAAAAGTCTGAAGTCTGAACTACTTTTGTTTGTTGAGCGAAAGGTAAACTAGGGTTTACAATACCTTGTCAATGCGGCTGTTGTGGTCTTTGGAATAAAAAAGTGAATGTTTTTTTTGCCTCCTCCATCGCGTACTTTAGAAACGCAAATCGGTTTCGAATCAATACTCTTTTTTTTTTTTTCTTTTTTCTTTTTTCTCAGAGAAAACAAAAGCAAGCGGTCATCTTCTTATTACCGCCTTTCTTTCTCTAAAGAGTTGGTAGAGTTGAGGAGAATCAAAAGATGTATCAAATGAAGAAGTACACGAGTCCCGGCTTGATTCCGCACCGCTCACAAACTTCCTCCTCAAATCAACAAGACAGATCATCTCTCTACAGTGGAACTCTTTCTGGAGATGGTGGAGTGACATCCGCTGATCCGAAGCCGCGCTTGCGATGGACTCCAGAGCTTCATGAGCGTTTCGTGGATGCAGTGATGCAGCTTGGAGGCTCCGATAGTATGTTTTCCTTCATCCTCTCTGCTTTTTTCGTTTTTTCTTTTCATGTGCCATTTGTGCTCAAATGCCAAGCCCTGTGCCATTTTGCCATGAGAGCATTTCCACCAGTGCTCATTATGTGCCCCTGCACTGGAAATCTTGGATGAGGTGCACCAGTCATATCCAGAGGACTCACCTAAAGACTACTGTGACCCTGGAAGGAAATCTTGGATGAGGTGCAGCAGTTATATCCAGTGGACTCACAGGAAGACTACTGTGACCTTGGAAAAATGCACATAAAAATCTAATAAATACAGTCAAATCATATTTATTGATTACTCCCTGTTTTTGATTGGCCAATTAGTTTGATTGGTCCAAGTGGGTTGCTATTAGTAGTCTCTCAACAATTTGCAGTCCCAGTTTAGTAGTTTTATAGGTGGGGTTGGAAAAAAGTAAATGACTAAAACTTTGATGTGAGAAATGGTTTTGCTGAGCAGTGCTAGAGATGCTCTACATCTTTATTCAGTTTTCTGTCCATACATCTGTTAAGGTTTTGAGAATATTTCCATTTTTTTCTAGTTGTAAGAAGCATGATATCTCATTCATGCTTCTTCTTCAGCACAATGATGCCAAAAAAAGTACTTCCAGAGTCATTGTTGTTTCAGCAAATGCTGAATGTGTTTCCTCTCTCCTTTTATGTTGCAGAGGCGACGCCGAAAACAGTGATGAGGGTAATGGGTGTGAAAGGCCTCACACTTTACCACTTGAAAAGCCACCTCCAGGTTTACCCAATTTCTTCCCTTTCTCTTGCAGATTCTCTCTCACACTCACAACTCTATCTCATCAGTTATGCACTGAAGGAGAGCAACACTGAAGGTGCTTTCCACTTGCTCTCTAAGAGGTAAAAAAAATGTAGTCTAGAGGAGCAGTAAGTCAAACAGACTTGGTATGTGGATGACCCATTTTAGACAAGTGTTGTCAACCAGAATATGAGGGTATTAACATGGTTTGCATGCCTCATGTGGATTCCAAAAGTTTCAGATCTTGGTAAATTTATAGGTTGTTGGGGCTTTAGAGCTCAAACAGGTTCTTCATAGTTTTTATGGTGATTCAATCATAGTCTTCTTAAGAGAAAAGGTTACTCTTCTAGATTTCTGTTAGATCAAACTAATTATTTTCTTACCAAACCAGGATTCTGTTTGGTGTTTGTCTTTGGAATCTTTAAAATGATTTTTCCAAGGGCTTCTTAATCTGAGTGGGAAGTTTTCAAAGCCCACAATGTCAGAAACATCATTCTATTAAAGTTCTGTGTGTTGTTTTCTTCCTTCTTTTTTAGTTGGTCTTCTTTATATTGAAGTTCTTTGAGTTCTTGCATTTGTAGATTGGCAATTTCTGATGTTGTTCCTGACTGATGGCTTTCAGAAGTACCGGCTTGGAAAGCAGTTTCATAGAGAGGGGAGTGTGCCTGAAGCAAAGGATGTGCTTCCTGGTATGTTTAATTGAAACCCATTGACATTTTTTGGATTATTCTCTGATATATTTGATCTGAAGAGCTGCATGTCCTTTTTGTGGGCATGGTAGGGTGCATATAAATTCTCCCTGCTCCTAGACTGTAGGTTTTCCATGGTTATTTCCTAAGCTGGTGCTCTGAGAATCCTTCATCACCTGGAGTTGTTATGGACTGTTGTACTGTGTGACTTTTCTCATTTGTCATTATGTTTTTTTGTGACCACTTGCACAGGGTCTTCTGATGGACAAGTAGTGAACAATGCTGCCTGTCAGACTATGACCACACCCAAGTCACAGAATTCACAAGAGTATGTGTGTCTTTTGTCTCTTCACTTCTTATAGTACAGACATACATTGCCACACTGTATCTAAGACAGAAGTGTACCAGCACAGGTGAGCTTTTTTCAGAGTCATTTCAAAGGAGAATTGTTCCCAACAATTCTTCAACGTTTGTGTGTAGCAGGATATTTAGAGCATTTGAATTAGAGCTGTCAACATCAATGTTAGCACTGAGAGAAGTGTGATTATTGCAGAAGCTTCCAAATTACAGAGGCTATTCGCATGCAAATGGAGGCTCAACGTCGCCTGCAAGAGCAACTTGAGGTATTGTGTGTTGCCCCCCTGGGTCCCTGTTGATCTACTTTGTGGACATAGAATATGTTGAATCTCCAGTTTTATCTACTTGGGATAGATACCTCAAATTTTATAAAATAGGATCTCCTTATCTTTTTCTTTTTTTTCTCAATTTTTCAGATACAAAGAAACCTGCAGTTGCGGATTGAGGCTCAAGGCAAGTATTTACAATCAATTCTAGAGAAAGCCAAGGAAACCCTAGCCAACCATACAGGGGTGGCACCAGGACTGGAAGCAGCACATGCGGAGCTCACAGAGTTGGCATCCAAAGTGAATACAGAGCCACTTGACCCTTCCTTTTCCTCTTTGGCTCTGCCCAATTTGTCAGCCCATGAAGACCATGCTCAAGGTGGTTCCCTGCCACGCCAGTCTTCCCGAATATCAGACACCTCATCACAAAAGAGCTACCTCACCAATCTGACTGTGAAACCAGAGGACAGTGGAGGTGCATCTGGAAGCTGTGAGCACCAGGCTTCTACAGGTAAGCATCATGGTGCAAATGCATGATTGATGGGTGCTGCTCTAAGACTTGAGAACTAAATATGGAATGAAGAATGTATAAATATTCCATTTCAATAGTCAAGAGCACCCCTTGCTCTTCTTGTAGTGAAAATGGAACTGCATGAGCGATGGCTCCCACAGTTGAAAACCATCAGCCACCATCTTCCTCATTTTAGCTAGCTTCGTAACTTCCTTGACTACAAGCAGTCACTAAGTAACCTAACATGGGATTGCTGTCATGTTAGGATATCTATTAGGGTTGTACTAGGTGCACATTGTACAGGTGCAAGCTAAAATGAAATGAACACTCACAAGCTCATTGCAGCTTGAATGAGGATACTATTGACATTCTTGATTAGCTATGTCAGTGCTAGCCAACATCATGAGTGAGGCTTCCCATTGCTACTGGGAATGTGACAGGAACTCAGGATGGTTTGTCTGAAATTTTGTACTGATTATTACATAGTTATCCACAGCTACTGTCAGGAGCTGATGAAGCAAGTGGGGAGTCATGGCAGTTCAACTCTGCCGTTCATGATGAAGGTGATGGCTTGACACTTTGTCAGCGATACTCACGAGATCATGACTGCACTCCTTGTGTTAGCTCCAGAAGTCGTCTGAAGTTCTCTCTGCAATCTCATAGATATGTACTAGGTTCACATTGCTTTGAAAGATGTGCTTAACACATGTAATAACAGGTGTTGGGCAGAAAATTCTAAGCCTGGGCCTGTATACTCATATGTCTGACCTGCCAGCAAATAGCTTGTGGGCCAAGTACACATTATCACGTAGCCCACAACTTCTGGGCTATGATGTTAAACTAGCTCTATCAGATCAATTCACTGGTTAGCCTGGGGAAAAAATCAGGTAATGCTAATAAGAAGAGGAAGGCAGTACTGGTTCAGGCTTGAAGCTTTCAGTTTTGCTGACGTTGGCAAGCATGTTTTTTCACTTGAAAGAACTGACATTTTACCTTGGCACATTTGATTGCAGGTATAGTCACTACATCCTCCAACTGAATGCTATGTAAGCTAATTGGCTACTTTTTCTGCAGGAATGAGGAAACACTAGACTCTTCATGTCCACCCTGAAGGACATTTTCGAGTGGGTACTTTTGTGGGTCCACCTCTGTTGGACATATGGGCCTGTGATTTGCTCATATTGGTCCTATGAATCTTTTAGTAGATAGTGGGAAAGCGAAGGGTGGAGACATTCATGGTTCATAGATTCTGGTGACTTGTTCTTGTAAATTACAGAAGGTAGTTGTGAAAGATAGAGAACATTTCAATGCTGATGTTCAATGGTAGGAGTACACTTTCACTCCCATGTACAGAATTTGGATATGGTGAAGGAGTGGGCTGTTCTGCATTGCTCAAAGCATAGTATTTTTATTCCAAACTTGCTGTAGGCTGCAGATATGGTTTGACCAAATCTGAACACTTTGCCTGGAAAGTCTTGTAAAATGTTTTGAAGGCTTCTTGAGCCTGATAATGAGTGTGTCAAATAGTAACAGTACTAACATTTCTGGAGCTGTGACTCTTTACCACTTTCTTGTGAGAGCTTGCAGGTTCTCTCTCACTCTCTGCATGCATGCAAAGTACTTCAAGTGAGACAGTGAGGAATGCTGGTCGAATGCAGGTGAATCTTACCATCCCAACCCTAGGTATTGGGATGATTTTGTGGAGAGATGGGATATCCCATCCCATCTCATCCAAAATATGATGAAAGGAAGTGTGCAGAAAATGGAGATATATGTTGGGAAAGTGCAGCATCATGTATAACTGTTATGGCAGGAGAGACGGGTAAGTATATGTGGGCAGAGAGACAGATTCCTGTTCTAAAAGTCCTGTAGGAGTAGTGGAGATGGATTTTTCTTGAACTGACTGGGACATATCCAAGAAAAAGGTTCAATGACAGAATCCAACTGATTTGACAAAGTTCTTCCACCAGAAAGTTTACTGAAGTGAGAAGGGTGTGTAAGATTGAATCCTATCTTCAAATAGTCATGTTTCTCCATAGAGTCCATGTTGCCTTTGGAGTATGGTATGGGTAATGTTGTTGGTGGTGCTTGCTTGTACAGGGGCAAGCTAAAACAAGATGAAGCTTACCCTCACAAGCTTGTCACAGGCTGGACAAGAATACCATTTTGACTTTTTTTCCTTAGCAATGCCTCTTTGAGTGCTAGCTGATACTCTGACTGAGTCTTCTCATTGCTTTGGAAATAAAACAGGAACTCATGATTTCAGTTTCTATGTAACTGTTGGCCCTAAGTTTTGAGCAGATTACTGTGTACTTTCACTGTGTGATGTAGTTTTGAAGTATGTAATGGTGGTTTCAATGTTTTTTCAAGCAAGATGTAGATTGATGGCATAGAGCAGATTTTGGGGGGTTTGAATTTGGGAAGTCAAATGTTACTGGACTGCAGAGGAATTAGGACACCGGCATTCAAAGTTATGAACTTGACAAGCATGCAGGTCCCTTCATCAACAATCCAGAGTCTTTACAGGTATGGTCTCCACTTTCCAGTTGATTGATATAAAATTTCAAATGTTACAATCTGATATCTGTGCAATGAGTATGGTGTGCACAGCTAAATGTAGCAACCATGGTCTGTGGTGTCTCTGATGCCCTCCTTCAGATGTTGCTGGTACAAGAGATAGAAAAGTAACAACCATCATGTTTTTCTGATATTGATGGTAATCTCATTGCTGGCGGCAGAGTTGGAAAGCAACCATTGAGCATTTTTCAGATATTACTGGTAAAATTATCTGTTCAGAATTTCAAGAGTTACCATACATTTTTTGGATTGTCTATCTGCTCAGGAATTGCAAGAGCGGTTGACCATTTTGTTTCTGTTTTCTGAAACCAAAAGACACCTAAGATTTCTGCTCCTGGTGTTCTATTTCTGTTCTATCAGTATCTCTTTGCATGATTACTGGAGTGCAGTGTAAAGTGTTAAGGAAAAACATAGAGGCAAGTGAGCAAATCATTTTTGTCACCAGCGGTGCATCATCATGCAAATGAAATCTACATCTCTTTAGTACCATGAACTCACCCAGAATGGGTAAACAATCCCTAAACAACTCTTAAACCCTGAACCCTGAACAAACAACCCCTGAGGGATGGAATCATTGGGGTTGGTATGAATATTGGCTGGTTCTTGACTTATATGAACAAGCTCTGGTTCTGGTTCTTTTAAATAAAATGAAAATGGTTTTTGGTTCCAATTCCAGTTGTGGAAATCAGACCTGGTTCTGGTTCAGTTCTGCCTAAACCCAGGTCTGGAACCTGCAGTGAACTGATGGTTAACCTCCAGTTAGCCTCTGGTTCCAGGATCAGTTCTGATTTTTGGGTTCTGAGTTCAGTTTTGTTCCCAGAATCAGGTTTGGTTCTAGAAGACCCAGTTTTTTGGTTCTGGTTCCAGAACTGGATCCAAAATCAGCAGGCCTGGTTCCGATTTGGTTGGAACTAACTAGAACCGGCGGTTCTAACTGTCGAAACCAGGTAACCGCCCCCCACACCGGGTTGGTGGTAACTAAGTCGTCAGCAAAAGAGGGAGAAAAAGAAAGAGGAGGGCGGAAAGAAAAGAAAAAGGAGGGAAGGGAACACACAAAGGATTCCTTAGGATCTTTTGGTGCGAATCTTGTGTCCGGCGCAGCCATGATTCGCTCACCGGAAACAGCTGCTGGAATCTCGTCATTGACCTGCTTGCTTGCTTGCTCGCTCGCTTGCTCCCTCCTCGTGATGCGAAGAAGAACCTTAATTTTAGAGACGCAACTTGTCGATTTCTAATTTTCTGGTCCAGCTTAGGTATATCAATTTAATAGTTTGCCAAAAAGCTTTGAAGATATGGGACGTCAACGGGGGAGCAACAAAAGCTTGAAGACATACATACATATATAGATGCATTGTTGAAGACCATCCAATCCGAGACAATTTGGTGGGTGGGGGGAAAAAAGCGCCAAAAAAAAAAAAAACAAAAA
>Ga0209611_10005057_pt1 | contig 22329 bp, 15 predicted proteins | sample S1TSphgellanicum_3_FD_187693 | JGI IMG/M metagenome (GOLD analysis project Ga0209611, IMG submission 187693) | Host-associated microbial communities from peat moss isolated from Minnesota, USA - S1T2_Fc - Sphagnum magellanicum MG (SPAdes) (version 2) | ecosystem: Host-associated > Plants > Peat... | reverse complement strand
TATAATTATAATAAACACTTAATTAATAATTATGATTATTTATAATAAAATTTTAATATTATCATATTAATTGATTTTGAATAATTTTTTGTTTAATCAAATGTACATTTTCTGAAAAAATATTCCAAAATAAAATAAAGTCAAACATATTTAAACCATGGTTTAGTTTAATTTAGTTTAACAATAATTAGTTTAACCTAACTTAATTTAACCATTGTCAATTTTAGCCTAATTTAGTTTAGCCACAATAAATATAGTCTAATTTAATTTAACCATAATTATTATGACCTAATTTAATTTAGCCATAATTATTATGACCTAATTTAATTTAGCCATAATTATTTTGGCCTAACTTTATTTAGCCATATTTATTTTAGCCTAGTTTAATTTAACATAATTTAGTTTAACCATAATTAATATAATATAATATAATTTAGCCTAACTTGATTCAGCCATAATTAGTTTGGCGTAACTTAATGGAGCCATAATTAATTTAAATTAATTTAATTTAGCCATGGTTAGTTTAACTTTTTTGTTTATTTAACCTAGGTTAGTTTAGGTTAACCTAAGTTAGCATGAGATTAACCTTAGTATTAGAGGTACATAATACTTTATATATAGTTTATATAGATATATTAAGTATAGTATTTAAGTATGTATAAGTTTAGGCCATTATTTTTATGACACGTGTCCATGTTGTACACATTTAGTTGCATGTTAGTTGCACACACAACCGTATGGCCCAAAAATTATACAATACCAAATTTGTAGTTGCAAACATGACTCAGATAGTTACAAACGACAACTAGTTGCATGCCAATTGCATAGTGACTGGTTGCAAATGACAAGATTTCTAGTAGTGTAAATGGCATACTTACTAAGTACTTGAAAAAAGTTGTGATGGTTATGAAATAACATGGACTATGAAAGAACTTTGTCGTGTGAGTCTACTAATCACAACACATTGTAACAAAACTACTAGAAAAACAAAATCCTCAAATATATTTGTGAAACTTTGCATCCATGAACAAAATCATGGCTCACACTAGATTCATGGTAGCACTAATTAAGGGAGGGGGCGATAGCCAATCTTCACAATAATAAACTAACATATTGCAAAAACTTATATTCAAGTGACCTAATTTTTTTTATAAATAGCAAGGTGTTTGGATTGGGTAAACTCGCAACCCTAAAATAGAAATGTTGCAAAACTCAACAAAGATTTGAACAAATCCATGGTTCACATTAGATTGAAGGTGGCAATAATTTAAGGAAATAATGATAACACCTAATATACATAGTAAGAAATTGATTAACTATAAAAACTTCTACTTATGATAAGTAAAAAGTTTAAGCAATAATAAGGTGGTTTGGATTGTGCAAACTTGCAACCCTAAAACACAAATGATGCAAAACTTATAGAAATTTGAACAAGTCTATGGCTCACATTGGATTTGGATAGAAATGTTGCAAAACTAAACATCAACAAAGGAAACAAAAACAATTTAAGGGGATGCAAAATAACTCACTATCATAATCGCCCAAAGTAAAAGCCATTGTAGTCCAATCCATTCATGGTCCCACTTTTTTAGTGATGCCGATCTTTTTTATTCTTGCTTACGCCCACCATAGGGGATGCATCTCTTGGCCACACCCCTCATACAAACATTTAGTAGATGTAGAAAAATGACTTAACGCATGCCAAAAGTGATATGCGTGTTTGCAAGACACCATCTTAACATCCCAAGTAAGCTCAAACAACTTGTGACAAAATGGGCAAGGCAAATTTTTTATCAAGCATGGATAAGTAACTTCATATTCACTTCTAAACCTAAAAATGGCAATGGTGATGGGGCGAAAGTTGGGCGTTGATTCCCACTCAACATTGCTTGGACTTGAACATAAAGTGTCAACTTGTGTCGCTTCCAGCCATCCAACTTCAAGAGTGCAGAGTGCCATGCCTCTTCCATTGATTCATGTTTTTTATGCAACCTCATGTGCTCTTCATCCCCTATTTGGGATATATATCTAAAACTATTAATCGAGAAAATTTGTGTATCAACTTTCCTTTGCAAAAGTTCTTTCTCAACAATAGTTACTTTCATTATTTCCTTTACGCTATTATGATAACGCATATCCTCAATCTTCTTGACCAATGCCTCAAGCTTTTCAAGCAATTGAGTCAATTTTGTGTGTATAAATGAAATAAGCATGAATCTATACTCATCTTGACCTTCAACCTTATTGAATTTCTTCTAGGCCTCCTCCTTCACCTTTTGTAACGAAAAGACGATTTCTTTTAAGGTTGGAAGGTCCCTCTTGCCAATGTTTGATGCACTGGACCAAAGATTTGCCAAGAATAGGCACTTGTTGTTTACTTAATGGTTCGGGCATGTTGGACGAATATGGCATAAAACCCTCTTCCTACTCCTCTGTATTTGAACCCACAAAATTATTTAAATTTAGTCCAGGGACAAGTTTGCCAGATAGAGTTACTTCTAGAGATTGTAGCTACGAAGCTAATCATGTATGGTCCACTTGGCCAACATGCACCAATGCACCTTTTGGCCCTTCTTGATTTCATAAGCAATCATGTGGGCCTTAGCTTTGTCAATCATTCGAATGTTGGGCACTTGAGTTTTCTGGTGCAAGGTCATCCACAAGGTTTTGTTTTTGATGGCAATATTTATAACGATTATGGCTATAGGGCCCAAATAAGGCTACTACCTCCTCTTCTTCTATATATTTCCTTATCTTGAGTCTTTTGGGTGTCATACTTTCATTGGAGATGCCATACTTTTCCCAAAAACTTCTTTGAGACAACTTAGCCTTCTTGTCAAAAATAATGTCAAGTTTTGTTCCATATAAAAGGTCGACATAGCATGTTGGGACATTTTCGCCTTCTATTTTCGCCTTAGTTGTGATTTTCCCGCATGTACCTACATTAATGTCCATTGATTGCGATACCAGGAGATCTTGAGTATATTATTCAAGTTTTAGAAGAACATTATAATATTAGCATCATACACTCAAGTGGTATTTTCTATGTTCGTCAAAGCTCTACCACAACACATGTGTAACAATCAAGCAATGCAATACATGACAAACATGAAGGCACTAAACATCTTCCCTAGTTCATCTAACCCAAAGCTGGTGGATGACTATGGTTGAATCAACCAAAAACCTTAACACAAATATTTAAAAATTTCCCTGCGTAAAACGCGTATTTCCTACATGGGGAAACCATGACATCACATTAATCAATAAAAATAATCCACATAATTAATTAATTGGGCAAAAAATTGGACTTTTGACTTATATGGATTTCCTAATTTGTCCAAAAGTGAGCCGGTGGATTGTGCATTCACCCCACAAATATATTTCATGTGTTCAAATTCTTCAATGTTTGTTGGAAATTTTTAGTGAATTAACTAATTTAAGTTGAAAGCTGGTCAAATATACTTGAAAAGAACAAAAAAAATTCAATACGTGATGTCCATATGAACCCAAAGCTATGAAATGTAGAAATTTTTTATTTATGATTATATTTTTGGGGGGTGTAATGTGTTTTACCATGTACCATTTATGGTTATAGAATTTGTTGTTTGTATTATGCTTGTACTTGCACCAAAACCTAATGCAAAAACCACAACAATAATGTTCTAATGGAGGATAAGTGGGAACAATCACCTTTGTAAGAGGAATTTGGGAAATTTCCATGGCATTAAAACCTAAACCCCCAAAAATTCAAAAGACATTCAATAATGGTTAGTTATTGGCTATAACAAGTAACAATGAAAACAACACAAATGTCACAATTGAGAATGAGGACTTTAACATGAATAAAATCAGGAGGGAAATGGTAAATAATTGTTAGTTACAACAATGAAAATACCATGATGACAATCAATACCACAAGAGCATCAACATCAGGAAGGCAATGGCAACAATTGTTAATTGCAACAATGAAAAAACCATGACAATGAGTAAGACCACAAGATTATCAAGATCATGAAGGTAATGGTGGTAGTTACTAGTCACGACAACAATAAGGCCATGATGATGAATAAGACTAAAAGATCATCAAAATTAAAAGGGCAATAATTGTAGTTTTGGCTACAACATTGAGAAGACCATGATGATGACCAAGACCAAAAGATCATCAAAATCAAAAAGGCTATGGTGGGAATTTGTTGGTTACATCAATGAAAAGACCATGATGATGACCAAGACCATAAAATCATTAAGATCATGAAATTTTTTTTGGGTAATTATTGATTATAACAATAAGAACACCATGATAACAAGCAAGACCACAAGATTAGCAACATCAGGAAGGTGATGGTAAGTAGTTATTGGATGTAAGAACCATAAAACCATGGGTGAAAGCACATTAAGCCTCCCAAAAATCGTAGTCACAAGTATAATCTTTCTACAATGAAAATTTTTGGTAACATATGGACATCACATCTTGGATTTTTAAACTTGTTTTAGGTATATTTGATTAGCTTTAAATTTAATTTAATCAATTATTTTGAAAATTTCAACAAACATTGAAAGATTTGAATGCGTGGAATATATTTGTGACCAAATATAGTCATGGAGTTTGAAAATTTGAATATGTACTTAAAAAGTAAGGTTGTTGATGAAATTTTTGGGTGAATTTTTTTATGGTACATGATATTGATATAAATTAATTAAATTAATAAATTTTAGAAATTAAAATTTTTTGGATGAAATTCCATTCAAAAAATGTGTTTTTTGCATTTTTTTAACAATGAATGCATAATAATATTTTCCTTTCAGGAAAAAACCACTACCATATCAAAGAGGAGGAGATTTTATAGATGGGAATTGTAATTTTTTTCAATTTCCTTTTGTTTGGTAATGTTTCATGAATCACAAACATGAGGCCTTATGGCCATTGAAAACTTGTAAGTTATATACTTTGTGTACATTGATTGATTGTTGTTGAAAACTTGTAAGTTATATACTCTGTTTACATTGATTTTATTCAATCCTCCTCATCTAACCATTGGATCAAGATTAATTTTGAGTCAAAATGAACTTTGAGTTCCAAAATGTTGTTGTGCAAATTTTAAAGTTTTTTGCTTTTGTTTAAGTTAGCCAAAGGATGCCATCAATATTTTAACTTATTGTCAACTATAATAATTGTTATAATCACCTTTTTTGAACAAAAGTGGCTCACCCTTAGTGTGCTTTCACCCCCATCATGATGACCAAGACACAAGATTATGAAGATCATGAAGGTGATGGTAACCAATTATTGGCTACAACAACCAAAAAAAAACCATGGTGATGACAAGGACCATAAGATCATCAAGATCAAGAAAATGATGACAAAAAATAACTAGTTGTAACAATGGAAAAACCATGACAATGATAATTGAAACCATAAGAAAGTGAACATGAAGAGGACGATGGTATACTTGGGCAATGACAAGTTACGACAACAATGATAACACCACAACCACCAACCACTAATGTGGGCTATTGTGCAAACAACAAAAATAATATCATTGTGCAAACATTAATGCAACAATAAAATCAAGAAGAAAATGGTGATGGTGTAGCAAGTAGCAACAAAAGATGAAAATAACATGATTATGGAAAAAAGGTTTGAGCTTTAACCTTTGACAACAATTCACCACCCTAATGCCAACGAAAACGCATAACCTTAAATTGGAATTGGAACCATATTTTTTTCAAAACATTGGTTTAATTTTGGTTCTTTGTTGGTTTTGTTTTTTCATAAAACAAACAATTACCTTTCAAGGTGGTGGGTTTTCAATTAATTCCTCTAACCTTTCCCAACCTAAGTCTAAAATGTGGACATGAGGTTGTCCATGTCTAATTAAGCTTCAAGTAACCAAAACAGGAACCAACAATGAGTACTTGGCAAACCCAAGTATTTGCAAAACATTATTCTAAGCCATAAGGTGAAAGCACATTATGTAATGACAACCTTTATGTAGTCATGTATTGTAATTGTTTTTTGAATGTGTGTTTTTGAGCCTAAATCATGTCACAATTTTGTTTTGTATATTTATGGTAGAATATAACCCAATGAATGATAAAAAAGAAACTAATTATTTTATATGTATATCATGGTGGACTATAATATATTTGTACAAAAATTAATACTTGTAATTATGTATTTTTACTCCAATTATACTCCAATTGAAATTTTTTTAACGTTTATGAAATTTGTAATATTAATTTCACATGTGATTCTAAATAGTTTGGAACATGTTTGTGAACCATGTGAAAAGTTTGATAATTTTTATTTTACAAATGATGGTCTTTTAGGGTGTTGAGCATAAGTACATTGTAAATTATTGAAAATTTAACAAATAATGATTTTGAAATGCAAGGTGATATGCATTATGAGTTGGTCAATGCATAGAATCCATTTTCAAACATTTATTGAATGATTGATGAAACCAAATATCTAGTGCAAATACAAACCCCCAAAAAACACAAATTTTTATTTACAATACACACATAATAACACATGTTTGATATTATGGATGTTTGTTTTTAAATGAATGTTTAATATCTATTATGTCATGTATATTGTAAATATAACCATGGTTCTTAAATTTATTTATTTCAAATAATATTAAATAGCATTAGTTTTGTGAAAATTATAATTCTAATGCCCAAACACTATATTCAAACCCAAAATTAAATGCAACACATTTTGGGTGGTATGTATATTATAATATAATACCAAAAAAGGCCTAAAAATGGTCATTGTAATGTGTTTTCACCCCATAGTAAAAAGTGTAAAAGCTATTCACAATGATCATGATGGATTTTTAGAAACAAAATCACACGCTTTTTGTTTTTAGCTAGAGAAATTCATTAGGTGGTGTGATATTAGACTTGTTATGAAACACACATTTGATAAGGTGTTGCACCTATGTCTTTATATGATTCAAATGAAAACATGAGGAAAGTTTGATGAATATCAAACGTCCATTCACCATGTTAAACTATTGGTTGGTGAGGGAAAAAAATTAGAAAATAGGTGACAATTTTTAGAATGTTTTCCATGTCTTCATAATGGTAGGATATTTGTAGCTTTACAATGGGTGTAATCACTATTCAAAAAGGACATCAAACCATGGACATAACTAATCAAAATTAGATAAATATTTATGTTTTTTGAGTTGAAACCATGGCAATCATGGTAAGTTGTTAAATTTTCACTCATATGGATGTTAATAAATTCAAACCAAAAAAATAATTTGATCAAATTTTAGTTTAGGACATTTGAAAGCAAACCTTGTTGTATTAAAAGTCAAATTTACAAAGGACTATAAAAAAGGTTTCATATAATAAAACCATTTTGATGGAAAAAGATGATAAGAACCTATGAGTCACATTCAAAAACACTCATAGTTTTTGAAATGTGGAATTCTAAAAAATTTAAAATTCAAAAAAAATTCAAAATTGTTTCAAAAATTTAGAACCAAATAAATGTCCTTTATCGCATATAAATGGAGTATAATCTACATGATGTATTAATAAAAGTTGTAGCTCATAATACAAAATGGAAAATGTAAAAACTAAATTTTTAGTCATGATTTGAAATTGTGACTATTTTTCAAGATGAAACCTTATAATAAGAGTTCAAAAATCTTCAAGGATATCCAAGTCACTATCATCATTGCTTGTTTTGTTATCTCTATTTTGTACTTTTTCTTTTGATGGGGGTAGGCTTGGAGGTGATGCCCGTTCCATTGGATCTTGGGTGAACCCCATATTACAATTAGTGTCATCAAAATCTTCAAAAGTGTGATTCAAGTGAGGCTCCTAGCAATTTAGTGGGCAATTAATTGAGGGTTGATGTCTTGTCTAGGGTGCATTTCTTGCTTGATTAATGCTTCCATCCTTCATAGAGATTGGAGTCAAATTGTGATAAAAGGAGCCAACATTACTGTAATCAATGTTTATTTGACACGTTTGCAAGTCTAGTACATCAAATTAATGGTGAAAATGTGTGTTGTATTTGTGATACACACTTTTTAATATACCAATCTAAAATCTAGGTAAGTTTGAAAGTAATCCAACAAATATAAAATATTTTTCAACACATGTTGAAAATCAAAACCCAATGTTTTCAAAGATTGTGAAATAATGTATATAAACAAGCATCATTGATCAACATTGTCTTAGTATTTTTCAACTTCAAGTGATCACATGTTGCCACATTATCTTTTAAAAATCAATCATAGCAACTTAGGAGGCCGTTGTTGGCTTCTTTTACCTTATTTTTACCCATTGAAAATTTATTTTTAAAAGTTTGACATATAACAATGTTTCTCAAGTGTAAGGGTAGCAAAGACATGCATTGTGCTCCACCATATGTGCCTTCAACAACTATTTTAATAAATTCAAACATGTTTGAAAACTTCATGGTTCATTATCTTGCACCATCTTTATATTCATAAATCAAAGTAAAATGACATCATATAGCCAACATAAATGATCCTCCAAGTGAAAAAACATATGTCATCTATAAATATAAGTTACATGTCTTGCCAAAACCTAACTCAAACCTTTTTTAATCTCTTTGCACACTCAATATTGATATGGAAGAACCTTTGATTAAATTGAAAATTCTTCAAGTTCCTAATCTATAAAGGTTTTGAAAATTGTACAATGCCAATGCCTTTTAAAAATTGGAAAAAAATCTTTGCACATGAAAAAAAACTTTGGTGAGTAATACATTTGAAGTTCTCTTCATTCTTTAAAACCTAAAGAACAACTCCATATTTTCTTGTTAATTTTTTTTTTTGAAATGGTTTGTTGATGGTTATTTTAGTGGTGTGGCTTGTTCAATAACGGTGGATACTTATTCCACAAGATATGAAAAGGGACAAGATACAAGGAGGGAAAAACAAAACAACCAACTATTTATGTAGGGTTTGTTGGTTAGTCCTTTTGCCTTTTATTACATTTGCATCACCTTTGTCCCTTGTTGTCATGATCTTGTGCAATGTTTTCATCATCTTCAAGAAAGAGGCCCTACAAAAGAAACATAAGTTAAACTAATTGAAAACCTAAACAAAGATGAATAACAATAGCAAAATGGAAACATATATGAATGTGTTTCAAGTACACATTATGAGACCAAATTTTTTTGTGGCATTCCAAAGTTGAAACCCTACTTCCTCAAAGCCAATCTTGACATCACTTTTTAAAAAACAATATGATGTTGATATAGAACAAAATCCAAGAGAGAAAGAAAAAGAGACAAGTGTGTTTTCACAAAATAAATGCTCATAAAGAATCATTCAAGCCATAAAAACACACTTTGAAAACTAGAACAAAATACACACACTTGTGTATTGCCACCAAATATTTTTTATTGGCATCCATCTCCCTTGCAAAAATCATTCAAGAAGCAATGTGAATTCATAAAGATGTTGCACGTTATAATACCTATGTCAATTCATGATACCACATTATTGTTTTAAACACCAATCATTTCCCACCATGGATCAAAACATTTAGATGACAACAAAAGAGTTATTATTGTTGCACTACAACATGAAATTGATGCAAATTAGAAATATGAAAAGCCTTGTTAAACACCCAACAAGAGGAAATGTTGAAAAAAATAAAAATGATTGGCCTTGGTGGTGACATTTAAATAATCCATTAGTTTATTCCATCCATTTTTATGAAGCTTTGGGTATAGGATGTTAAAATCTCCCTACAAATTTTGCGAATGTTATGTTATGTGACATGTGTGGCATTCATTCAATTTGATTGATGTCAATTGATGTTGGTGCAAACTTTATTTAAAATAAATTTGGACACTACTACTTGTCAATGAAACTAGGCTAATGGTAATAATGTGGCCCATTTTTGGAGAGTTTAGATGTTCAAAATCAATAAGGAGTGATTACATGCACCATTGAACATTTTTTATGAACTTCAATACAAGTTAGCATGTGCTGACCATGGAGTCATGAACTAAGCAGTGCTTAAAACCATCAACACATGCAAAGTTATTATCTTCAACTTCAAGTCAACACAAGTGTTGACCACAAAGTCCATGAATTAAGCATTTCTTAGAACTATCCATTAACGTTCACAAAGTTTATAAGGGGTGTATAATGATGCATGCACTACCATTCCTTCCTACCTTTGAACCCACAACCTTTTAGGAGAAGGGTCACATATTATTAAGAATCTAGTTTCAATCACTTACAAGCAAAAGTGTCCAAATTTATTGTAAATAAACTTTGCGTTGACATTAGTCAAACCTTACAACATTACATATGAGTGTTGGATAGGTCAATACATTGACACTCACAAAATTTGTAAGAAGGTTTTGAATGTCTTGCATTTTCTAGTGACGTCATGTCATTCCATCCATATTTGAGATCTTGATGTAATTTGCCCCTCCTTTTTCACAACAACAGAAACACCAAACAAGCTTCCCTTCTCTTACATAGTAATTCTTCCCTTTTCCCCCCTTTCCTTGTTATTTATCTTACAATCACTTCTCATTACCATCACCAACTTGAAGTCAACATACACACTTGCAAGCATGTATATAGTAAGCATCTAGTTCCCCTCTTTACTCCAATCAACAAAATCCCACCATGTTAAACAACCCAAAACCACCATGCCCCACAAAATGTCATATGTTAAACCCTCTCATCACAATACATTCGCAAATTTGTAAATCACATCCATCAATGGTCACCATCACCATGTTCAACTTACAAGATCTCCACCCATACTGTCTATTTGGGCCTCTACCAATGTTTACCATGTCCAACATGGTGTACAATTCTTTCCCAATCTCATAATCATGGAAAATGAGATAATAGAAGATGAGAGACTATTTAAATCCAATCACATTAGACCAATCATTATAACTACATGGCCTTCAACAAGCATAGGATTTTGTGTAAATTTGTTGGCCTAAATGACATCTACAACCCCAAACTAGCATGTAAATGCTATACTTGATCTGAAATATTATGTAGGTCAATGTGTTGATGGAGCTGTTATAAAGCCGAACCTCTTACATGGAGATCATCTACACCCAAACAAAGGAAATGGCTTGTACACTAGTGTCCAATGATGAAGTCTATTGTAGTACAAGGGCAATATCAGCACATGTCTATCAAATAATTAGTTAATCAAATTTGAAGTTTCCATGTTGAAAACTAAAATACTCCTAAATACTGTTGAAAGATTATTGCACCAAATCACCAGCTCACTGTGTCCATTGAATGAGATCAGGATTGGGTCCCACTTTCACTCCTTCACTCCTACAATCAGCTACTGCTGTCCATCCACCTCCATTACACACACAATGATGATGCAACACAGGCTTGAACCTATGACTGAAGTCCAATGCAAAAATGGAAAGTTCTCATCAAGATCTTGACAAACCTGGCCATATTCTTGAGCAAGGAAATTTTGGGAATTGAATCTTCTGTGATGTAAGTTCACCCCAAAATCTGAGTCACAGAATTAGGCTTCTTTTCTGTTATATTCTTCCTCTCTGCCATCTTCTGGGGCACTGCATCTTTTTCCTTTGTCAATGGTTGTTACGAAGACACAACTTTGCATGTGCAACAACATACCAAGATGGAATGAACTCTTTGCTGTTGACAGTAAGATTCTGATTGAAATTACTCTGGTTACAGAGGGCTCTTCTGAGCTGAAAAAGCAAGAGGAAAAGAAAAAAATTCTGTGTACTTCAAATATGTGAAGCCAATTCAAACATGCTCTTCATTTGTACCAAAAAATAAAAATAAAGACATGCTCTACCCATATCAGACACATTAGTATTGGTCAATTGAGCCATGAGGATTTTTCTCTATCTACTGTTCCCTCCCTCCCTCAACGCCACTAACTATTTCCTTCAGGTACTTTGGAGGTAGGTTGTGAAGTGTCATCTTCAACTATGGTATCTTCAGCACTGCCCAATTCCACACCAGAGGCATAAATGCTATCAGCTGGACTATGTGTTGTTGGATCTTCCCCCTTATGGGTACTAGGGTTGGCTCCCACTGGAGACATTCCTGTTGACTGTAGTGGTCTAGTTGACAACCCATCAAGGCCTCTGTTGGTTTCAACCCCATTATCTCCTACCTGCTGAGAGCCATTGAGAGTACAGCAGTGTGGACAGTAGTAGGTTATGTATTGAAAATCTTCTTTCCTTGCCAGCCCTGCTCATAAATCACACAAGATAGCAGCCCCACCATGTTAAAAGTCAGCCATTGGAGCCATTGTCATTGTTTACTACACTTCCATCAACATGAGCAGCCTTTCAACTGCTATGCAAATATTTAAACATTGGTGCCCATGCTCTTGGGGGGATGAACTATTGAGTACAGAAGACACAGAAAGGCTGTGGGACATTCTGAGTATGATACTAGATGGATTCTGGTACAATCTTACATGATATGTCCCTCATGTTGTCCAAGCTGAATGAAATGGTACTAATGATACTCTTCAGAGACAACTGAGAACTCAAAAAAATTGAAATGGAAATGACCTCAATCACAAACTTATAACCATATAAAATTGGATCAAGTGGTACTTGTCAAGATTAAGCAGGCATATCATCAGGCAACTGTGTGGCTTTGCAAAGCCACATAGTGCCAGGTGCTAACATAAATTAAGCAATTTCAAAAAGTGAGAGCTGCAACACACATTACATGAGGACATATTGAAAACATGTTGGCACAGTGCCTTAAACTCCTGCTTTCTTACCATTATGCATGTGACACTTCTGGCAGATAAGAGCATAGCACTGAGTGGGGTCTTCCCCAACAAGCATAGCTGCAAGCCGTGCAATCCAGCCTCCATTACCTGGCTTGCTCTGAGGACGTGCCAACTCCATACCTTGCTCATCCTCCCAAATCTCCTGGGTACCTTGTCTGTTTTGTGGTGGTCCCTCCACTCTCTGTATATCAGGTGATGTCACTTTCCCAGCACTACCTTGATGCCCTTGTCGCTTGCGGTTTCTCATCCCCATTGACTTTCCCTTATCAATGACCCAGCTTTTACCAGAGCCTGGGATCGCATCACTTCCACTGTTAGTTCCAGTCAGCTCCTCTTTATTGGTAAGGCCTGCAGCCAGTGCCAATTTAAGACCGGACTCTGCTCCCAACTTAGATGCTAGGATACTTGCTGCTGCAGCTTTTGCCTCTGGATCAGGATCATAACGCTGCCCACCAAACTCAGAATATCAGAGTCTCCTTACTCTCTTTACAAATTTACCTGAGTTTCTCACATCATGCCGGGGGTAAGAACAGCTAAAGCAGACAGACAAAGTACAAGCACCTATGTCTGACAGAGAAAGAAACAAAATTCAACTGAATTCAACCCAGTTGCATGAAAAGGGCATTGCAGAGAAATCTTCACCATTAGCACAGCAGAAAATAAACCATGGCACTGTGTTCTCACCTGAATGAGCTGCTGTGTGATGTAATAGTTAGTCTTCTCTTTCAATTCATTGATTTTCTCTTGCCGTTCAGCTTTCAATCTTTCCAGACGTTGATGATCCTTGCGATCCCCTGCCAATAAACCAGCCTTTCAGATATCCACCTTAGTTTAGCAAAGGAGAAATAGCAGAAGGATGAAGGCTGAGGTTCACAAGAAAAATTGGGTGCACTAAAAGAAATGTAAGACCTCCAGACAAAAAAAGGTCCTGAAGAAACAAGGCTCACTCATTCGATTGTAACTTGCACACCCGGAATACAGCAGCGTGACAACCGCCGGCAATGCAAAAACAGGAAGCACCCGTATAGCGCGCACCTGCCATGGCAACTGCACCGATCGTGTAGAGAGGATCGCTAGCCCCAGAAGCAACGCCTGCCACCCCGAAACCTAATTTCATCAAACTCCTTGTGTTTTGCGATCGATTTCCAACACCCATTTTTATTTGAAGAGAGATTCACGATAGGGAAACTTTCGAGATACCTGCAGAAACAGGAAAGTGAACCAACCTCGCCGATGACAGAGTAGACGATCAAAGCTCTCGCAAGCTTCCTCCAGTTCTGAGTGCGCCGTTTTAGTCGAGTGTGCACAATTACTTCCTCTTTCGACAAATGTTCCAGCTTCTTCTCAAAGTCGTTATTCCGACTTCTGGAGAAGATGCTGACCATCAGTCCCATTGCGCTCTAGAACCTTCCGCCTTCTTCGGGTTCCCTTTTGGCTGCGGCGCTCCTCTGTGTGCCTCCTCCTCTTCTTCCTCCTCCTCCGTTTCTCAACACGCCAACCCCATTTTCACTTCGCCAAACCATAAACAAAAAAACCACTGACCTAACAAATTAGTCAGCAAATGGCGCAACGACCAGAAATCACTCACATTAAAAAAGGACGACAAAGCAACCCTCAACACACAGCGAACAAACATGCGTAGAGAGAGATCGAATTGACAAACGCCAGATCTAGTGCATTTTTTCACAGACGGTAGACAAGAAAGGAACGAATGCAGCAGTAGAGTGATCCCAGAATTTTGCCACCACTACAACAGGCACTATGTCTGACCAAAACAAAATACTAGGAATTGGATCGGAATTGGATCTAAGCTCGTAGGGGCACCCGAGAGAGAGAGAGATAGAGAGCGAGAGAGCAGCAGCTGTAGACGAGAAACCCTGAACCCTATTACCGCAGAAACGCTCGATAGGTTCCATAGCAGCACACGCTTGTCATTTATTTACCCCTAGGTCAGTGACTAGTGCTCCCCTGGAGGTCCTGGTCGGGGCACCCAGGGATATTTTACCTTACATGTGTAAGTGACGGCCCCAAGAGGGGGCATTTCCAAAATGACCCATGCGATGCGCGATCAGAGCCCGTGCTTGGGCCTTGATTTTGGGCATGTCAGCACTCCGAGCGTCTTTTGGAGGGGAGGGGTCGTGGGGTTTTAATTATTTCGGATATTGGCGTTCCCACCGTGTTCCTAGTCTGTTCTCTTAGTTTCCCAACGGAACACAAGGATGTTCCCAACAGCTACTCCAGGTGATCCCCAAGACCTTCCCAACAGAATCAAACTTTTATCCGATAGTTTTTGCCCAACCTTCAAACTTTCATAGTTTAGAAAGCTGTGCCAAAGGGAAGCACCTCTGTACTTCGAATTGTTTCCAAAAGAAAATTGTGAAAGGCTCATCGAAGTGACTCCTTGCAATAAAAACAAAAACTTTGGGTGCACCCCTCAACTAGCTAATTAATAGGAGCAACAACAGGTACTGTGACCATGTCTAATTTAATTGGAAAGACATCAATCACTTTGATCAAACTTTTATCTTTTGGGTCACTTGGTTTTTGTTTTTGGGAAGGGAAGCGGGTTGGATTCTTTTTTCATTCTTTTTTCCATTGACTTGGTTAGATATTATTTTGGGTCATTTGGCTATTTGCTTCTCTTTTGGGGTCTTGGATTCACGTTTCTTTTTCTTTCTATTGGGGAAGAAATGACTTGTATTGGTTTTTGCAATTTTTGGCCACTGGATTTTTTGGGGTTTGATTCTTGCAATGTCATTTAAGAGACATCACTTTGATTATTTCTTCAGTTTATACGTTTATAATATTATGTTTTGAATTTGGATTTCTGTTGTCTAATTTTCTTTAATTGAGGAAAGAAATCATTTCATTGGTTTTTGAACTTTCGGTCATTTGGTATTTTTGTTTTTTTCTTGGGTCTTGAATTCTTCTTGTGTTTTCCATTGGGAGGAGAGACATCACTCTCATTAGTTTTAAAACTTTACTACCACTTGGATTGTATTTTTGGGGTTTGGATTTTGATTGTTTGTATGTGAATTGCTAAAATGGGTTGGAAGGAGCTTCAGATCTTTGTAAGCCAAATTAAAACCAAAACTTATTTTTCTTTCCCACAAGGCATAATGTTCCTCCTAGGCTCATAGGTGCCTTCTATTTTGTGGCTACCTACCAAAGCATAATGTATAAATCTGACGATTCCTAATTTTTGTTTTCAAAATCTGTCAAATTTAGGTATTTTTTTCATTAAAAAAAACTTTGATGAGGTTGCTGGGTCATTAGTATTTTTTTCAAAATGGAGAAAATTCATGACATTAAACAAATGCTGAGAGGCACTTTGCAAAGATGTTAGGTGGCTCTCCAGGGTGATAAAATTATGTCAGCTTTGTAGGTTGAGGATTGACAGTGCACAGCCTGGGTAATGTTGTTCTGAGGTTTGGGAACAATGAATTTGTGGTTGCACTTCTTGGACTTGGGACAGTCTTCAAATTCTCAATGTTTTGTGTTCCACATATCTGCCTCATAATGGATGCGTACAAGGTCATACCATTAGGTGCCAATCCTATGATCATATGACCCATTAAGAGTCATTTTTCATTACCTAGCTTGTTGTTGTCATAATTGCACATGATGTATTGTGATGACAACAAGCCAATGGAAGTCAATTGAAATTTGGTGATGTGATTTATTGAATGAACAAAGGTTTTCCATTGGATCAATCCAATTGTTTTGGAAATTTATTATTACTCCATGTCAGGAACACTTCAATAAAAACAACAAATGGATGATTTGTAAGGAACTTTAAATGCTTTAAATGAACTTGTGTTCTCATAAAAAGAAATGATAGGTGTCACTTTTTGAAGATTCACAAGTTGATTTCCAATTCTCAGATCTCTACGTTTTTAGTCAATGTTTGACTTATAAGTCAAGTAGAGTTTGAATGTGACTACGCATTTAGCTATATTAAAACATGTAATAAAAAACTATGTTAAAACAAAATCTGTGATAAAAAATTGCACTTACAATTATTAGTTTTGTGAGGGAGTAAAGGGCAAATGTTAAACATGCCTAAAAAAAAAAATGCGCCCTGAGGGAATTGTTGTCATCAGAGCATGATGTGACCAAAATAAACCTCCCAGCCTCACCCCATCCCCATCCACATAACTGCCATGTAAGCATGTGACTCCATATATTTTGTGTAACATGTGATGCCATGCCATGGCATCCATGGGGTGGAGATTTTTCCCATTGCATGTCACCTTATTATGGCATGAGCCATTTCACCATCCCATGAGTTTTCATGTAACATGTGTCCATTTGAAACCCTATTCGCACTAATCAAAACCATTGCCAAATGCATCACCTTTGATCCTAAACCTTACTACAATGTAACAATTGTCTTATGTAACATCTTTTTGTCATAGTACAAGCTTCAAGCACCATCTCTAGAGTTATACAAGCTTCAATGATTAATTGGTTTATTGCACATTAATAATGTTGGATATTGTCCCATGAATGTTCAAGTCATATTGCATCAAGAGCTTCAAAGCACAAGTTGAATTGCGAATTCTTTGGGTGGAAGCAATAAATTGGGCATGCAAGAAGTTGAAGTTTTTCAAGCCCGAACTTGCTATTTTGGTAAATTACTTGCTTTTCGTTAGAATCCATGGCTATGAAGTATTTGTGGAAGCGCCTTTTTATTTTAAACAATGTCTTGCTAGGGCGTTCATGGAAAGCACATAATTTTTTGAGGAAGAAACCTTGTCCAATGGTAACATGTCTATAAAAGAGTTCAAATCACAAAAACCATTATCTCATGAGGAGTTGTTGACAAAAGTCCATGCATGTTTGATTTAGATTTTGTTGTCTTATTCTATTGTGCAATGTAAAAAATTTCTTTAAATAAACCTTTAGTGTGCACTTGTGAGTAGTGGGTATCTTTGTGGTAACATGCTAAGAATTGTTTTGAAGGTAATGACATGGGAATGTGGAGTGCAATTTGTTTTTTAATTTTTGTTACACCATGGTGAACAATAATGGGACTTAATGTGTTTTGCATACTAAAATGCTTCCATAATGCTTGGATCTATATTACATAATTAACAAGTTAGGTAGGAATTTAATCAAGAAATAAGGCTAATTTCATCAATATGTTTATTCAAAGTTTAACTCATGAACATTTCAAAGTTGAAAGTGAAATTTCATTCAATGATTTCTTAATTTTTCAAATGAAATGACAAAGATTGTATTATGCAACATGTTCAATGAAGTTGTAAATCCATATTGCAAATTCATCATATGAATTGACATGGGTGTTGATATGGGTTTCAAGTTTTCCAATGGCCATAAATAACAACGTTTGCAAAGTTGGGAACATGTTGTTTATAGAGGTTGAAACATACCTAACTATTGTCATGTTGGTTCACTGTTTTGTGCACTTTGGGTCTAGGAAATTTGTGGAGCGACTTGTAATTCTAAAGCTTTATAATGAGCTCAAACTAGAATTTATGTTTATTCAGGTAACACCTATGGGGCACATTCAGCCACCAACTAAAGTTGTCCATTTTTGTTGAAGGCACAACGAATTTCCAAGTGTTGTTCATTATGTTTTTGCCAAGGTGAAATATATTTTCATTGTTGTTAAAATATATTAATAAAAAAAACCAATATGCCAAATAACACCCAATGACAATGAGAAAATAACAAAAAGGCAGCAAGATGTGTGCATTAGTTGTGGTGGAAAGTGGCCTACCTTAGACTTTCAAAACATTAGCATAGGGGTTGTGACAATGCACCCTTTTATCCAATGTTGATTAAACATGTGCAATTTCCTATTTACCTTAATTTCAAGTTTACATAGGAAACCAAGATGTTGAAACAAATGTTATTTGATGAGAAGACATTTGTTCTCATTTGCCACTAAAAACCCAAGTAGAAATTGATGAGGAGCAAGATAAGAAAATTGTTCTAGATAAATTCAACAGGCAAGTGTGTTGACTTAAAATACTCCATGGATTACATTTGCTTGTTAGGTACGATGTGCAACATCATAGGTGCAATTTTGATGAAATGTTTATGTTTGATGTCAAGCCAAAAGGATGGGAAAATATTGGCTAAAAAAAAAGCAAGAAGGACCTTGAATTGGTTGTTATAGTTGAATGGGAGAAAGGTAGTGCTAGCATCCAACAAATGACAAGGCAAAAAGTTGGAATTCAAGTTCTAAAGTATAGGAAGGGGCAAACATGAAGACATGTTATGGTAAACCTATTTAATAATAATGAGACATTAGATGATAATTATGCATCACCCTCTAAAAAAAAGGTATTGATGGGCTACAATTTATTATATCTTGCATAGAAGAACTTGCAACAAATGAGAGTGCATCAACTTGTTTTAAATAACAAGGAATGGGTGTAACATGCACATTGACATGACAACCAACTATGACAACAATATGTAATGTGACAATTTGTTGGAAAAGTGGCATCCAACTTGACATCTTTTCCATTTGGATCTCTTACACATGGACTAGGGGACATCATTTTGGAAAATCATGCCAAAATCAATTAGTCAACCCATTCATTTTGTCTACCCATAATTTTTCAACAAGGAGTTGGCTGAAATTGAACACGAACATAAAAAGGCATCAATAGAAACATTGACTACAATAGAACAAAAGGTTCAAATGAATTAACATCCATCCTTTTTTTTTTTTAAACAAATTTTTATTCTATGGGTGTTGTTGTACATAATGTGGAATTACAATTGGGAAAAAGATACAATCAATGCATTCAAATCCAGATTAACATAATACATGAAGTTTGAAGATGGAAAGTGGGACAATTGGGTTGAAGATGCTTTCATGTCGTCCTACAAGAACTGGGCATTTGTAGAATTGGTAAGAAAATTTCAATTGTGTTTTAGGTTTTTTTGTGTACGAGCTTAGGTAATAACTTTATAATTTAACCATTTGTTATATCTTGGATGTTAGTTTCAATATTTGAAGTAATGTGGGAACAATACCAAAAATACCACCATTGCATGTGTTGAACATGCTCATAACCTTACTCAATGGATGAAGAATTCCACACCCTTATTGAATATGTTGAACATAAATTACTTGTGAAAACAATGACGTTATATTGTGAGCATGTGAATGCAATTGTGACCCTGTCAATGTGAGTGTGACCCTATGAACATGAACATGAAATAATATTATGTAATATATTTCAGCCATGTCATGAGAAGATTCTCTACCAAAATTTCCAATGTGAATGAATATTCTTTTATAACAAAGCATATTTTTGCCATGTCATCATAATATTCAAGTATTTCACCATGTCATTATCCTTTTGAAATAAATAAAATCATCATTGATAGAAAAAAAAAAATCAAAATTTGAAATAATGCACAAGGTTTTGGCATTGGAATTTAATATAAAATCAGTAACCAATGTGAAGTAAATCAAGTTCAACATAGTTACAACATGAAAGGTCAACACGTGAAAAATATTTTGGTGTTCGGATATGATTATTTTCTATAAAATACATAAATAAATTATGACAAAAGATATTCCAATTGTTTTAACCACAATAATGTGAAACAACTATTATAACAAAACAAAGTTAAAAATTGAATTTTGCATGTGTATCTTATATTGTAAAAATGTTAGGTAGCTATGGTCATCAATGTAAAAATGGAAGAAGAGGATGTGAAAATTTGACAAATGCACTATTATGAATATCTTTATGGAATTTGGCAATCTCATTCTCCATATAAAATCTAAAATTGCCATTATCATTAAATCCAACAAGTTTGTGGTTGTTGTTAGTCATATTAAAATATTGTTTAAGGTTATATTTCAATACAAACTAGGTTGTAATTATTGGAGAAATTGGTATTTAATTGGTGAGCTCTCATGACACACACTATTACTGAAAATGTGTTCATTTGTTGTAATGTGAGATTTCTTTGCAAGTTATATGCTTTCAACTTTTTTCCTCCACCTTGCAAAAGATAAATAAACATGATTCGTCAAACAACTCCTAATGATTGAAACTTGTACCTTACAATGGGAAGAAATAGATGAAACTTATTGATGCAAAATACCAAGTAGGAGTGGGACATTGGGCACAAAGGAATTGCTTACAAGATTACAAAATCTATGCAATGGCAATTTGTGTGTTTAACAAAGATTTTTTCAATAAATTAAGATAGGCTCAATGAACTTTTGAACTATTTGCCAACATTCCTTCTATTTGGAATTTTTGTCTCCCAAGGTTTAATTTTGCACCTTGAAGATGGTGTTGTCCAATAATAATTCTTCAAACTCCTTCAACATGTTGTTCATCTTAATAGATAGAATGCATTACTAGAAGTCCAAGTTTTTCAAACCGGGTTTTTTGATAAAAAAAGGAACCCCAAAATGGTAGGCATAAAAAAAAACCCTTGGTTTTCTGCGACAAGTCAATTTAACAAGTTCATAAGGATTGGGATGGGTTTTTCTGACCAATCATAGCGTGGTGCTTTTGACTGGAGTTTTTGACTGATACCCTTTGACTACTGGTCAAATGTTACTAATAAACTATAACCAATAAAAATGGTTTTTTTACTAATCATTTATTTGAAACGTGACATCATTTGATGTTAACACGTGGCACCATAGGAATGTTGCCACTTGGTAACATTATACATTACCATGTGGCAACACATTGTTATCTTATAAAATGCTAGTTTGGTAAGTACCCGCCTATGCCCTCCTTACACCATTGTACACACATACACATACACCACAATATGCATCATATACACCACCAAATATATAAATTCATGTATTCATATACATGAGTTACATGAATTTGAACCAAAGACCTTGTGGAAGCATCCGAATGCTTTAACCACCAAGTTACACAACTCTTTGTTGGTGAAGCATGTGCAACATTTTGTTTTTATCTTGTTAACAATGAAACAATTTGGAAATCCCAACTTTGGCATTTTTTAAAATTTTAATTTTTGTTCAAATGAAGCAAATAAGGGCATAATCTTGTAGCCTATTCAAAGATCTATTCAATAAAATCAATACATTTTGTAAATGTTCAAATTTGTTGTAAGAAAATATTTTTTAAAATAACAAATTGATGACAAATTTCAAAACTTGTTAAATTTTGATTCTTCCATTTCAAACTCCATTCATTAAACTAAGTAGGGTACATGTTATAAATAGGTTGGGGTAGCTAAATAGGAAGGTAGAAGAGGTAGGTAGGTTGTAGGGTGGGAGGGAGGTGGGAGTTAGGAGGTAGGTAGATATATAGGTATAATATAATTGTAAGTAGGTAGGTTGAAGGTACATAAACTTAGGTAGGTTGTATAATGTTAAACAAGTAGGTACATAGCTTGTAAGGCTAAGGTAGATGGGAGGTAGGAGGTAGAAGGTAGGAGGTATAGGTTATAGGTAGGTAGGTACCTAAGTAGATGGGTAGTTAGGTAATATGTAAATAGGTAGATGAGTGGGTGGGTAGGTAGGTAATATATAAGTAAGTAGGTGGG
>Ga0209611_10005056_pt1 | contig 22331 bp, 20 predicted proteins | sample S1TSphgellanicum_3_FD_187693 | JGI IMG/M metagenome (GOLD analysis project Ga0209611, IMG submission 187693) | Host-associated microbial communities from peat moss isolated from Minnesota, USA - S1T2_Fc - Sphagnum magellanicum MG (SPAdes) (version 2) | ecosystem: Host-associated > Plants > Peat... | reverse complement strand
AAACCTTGAGATATTGCATGCATTGATATAAATAAATAATGGTAAAATGACATAACAAGTGAAACATAAGTTAAGTTAAATATATTATGAAACTTTTAGGGTTTCAAAAAACACATAAATTTTAAATTTTTTATTAAGCATCAAATTTGAGAATTGTCTTTCAACTATTATTTTATACAAAACTCAATGACCTTTAAAATCATGAGTTAGGAAAGACAAATGTTAATCTAAAGAACAAACATGTATGTTCATATTCTAAAAGTCCATTGGATATGGACTTTTTAAAATGGACTATCCACTTCCATGAATTAGGTTATGTGTGATAATTAAAAACCTTATTATGCTTCCATGGTTCATATTTATAAATCAAACTTATCTATGTACATTAGGTACGGTGGAATGGTGTCACCCCTGCCCATTATGTTGGGTAAGGAGCCAATCAATCATGTTAGGGTGCCATTAAGTGTGAGGTGCATGAAGAATTTGGATTAGGCTTCAAGGTTGAAACTAAAATATTATATGTTTGGGACCCCATGACATCGACAAATATTCACTCATGTTTGGGGTAGAGACTAGAATATTTTATGTTTAAGACTGCAAGACATGGAATAATGGCTTGGGCTTGTGGTATTAAACTTGGAATATTCCATGTCTCAAAACTTCATGTAGTTTAGGATTTGTTTTATTGTAAGACCTAGGCATTATATGGTTAGTTCTTTCCAAGGCATTGAATGACCTTAAGCTAATGTGTCCCACACTTCAAGCCACCTTGTCCAAGCCCCTTGGTAGCCTAAGGACAAATTGTCCAATACTGTTTTTTTTTTCAATGATACCAATGAATGTAAAAAATTCATTCCTTCCTTACCCTTAATTTTTATTTTATTTTTAAAAATTTATTCCTTTTGCCTTTGGGGTGAGGGGTGGGGGAAGTGAGTTAGAGGGTGGGAAGGTCGATAACCTAAGTAGGTATAGAAGTGGCTTAGGTAGGTGGATAGGTGACTTATGTAGGTATGTACACTCCGTAGGGTGGTGGGTAAAAACAAACACCCCCCCCCCCCCTGCCCAGCCCCAAAATGCAATTTCCCCTACCTCGAATCCCAAAGGAGACAAAAGTAATGAACTTGAACAAATCTTATGCATAATTTGTGGGCAACATTGAAAAAAAAATAGTTTTGAGCAATATAACCCTAGGATACTTGAGGGCAAGCACAAATGCCTTTGCCTATGATGTGGTGGCCCAAAGCCTAGGCCACCATAACAATTTGACCATGGGCCATTTGGTTTTTTGACCAAAATTGGCCACATGTTACATAAGGCCTAGGATAAAATGTACCCTAAATTACTCAGGGTCTTATGATGTAGAATATTTTAATTCTTACCCTAGGCCCAAGCTAATAATCCATGTCTTGAGGTCCCAAGACATATAATGTTTGGATATTTTACCTCAAGCACATGTTGATATTCTACTTCCTAACATCCATGAAAGATAGAATATTTTATTTCTTACCCCAACCCAAGCCCATACCCCATGTCTTGTGTCCAACACATAGAATAATTTCATTTCTTACCCCAACCCAAGCCAATACCCCATATCTTGTGTCTAGCACATAGAATAATTTAATTTCTACCTCCAGCCCAAGCAAAAAAAATTATTGCCCTTCCCTACCCACTTCCATGGCCTTTTGGGAACTTGTAAGTGTTTTAGGTTCTACCCCAAGCCTAAGTCAAAATTTGGGTGGCATCCCACCCCCACCCCATGGTCTTTTTTGAATTCCCTAAACAAGCATTTTTTCTAATCCATTTGTAAAGGTTCTAGTAATCCAATGGAGGTTCAAATTAAAACTTCCATTCAACAATCTAGAATCTATTTCTCGTATGGAAGCAATTTTACAACATTACTCTAGATGTTCATGCACAATGTCACCTCCACTTGGACCACAATGGGCCAAAGATTTTATCCCCAAATCTTGCATTGATACATACTCTCTTTTAATGGGCAAAGCTAAACAGAATCCCAATGCAATCTATGAGTAAGCGCAACACACACTAAAGGGGCCCCAATTTTTTTGGGGCATTTGGGGTTTAGGGTATGGATTTTCCATTTACATCGTGTTCCCAATACGTCCCCACATTGTTCCCACCTAGATCCTAGTGGGTCCCTTCAGGGCTCCCTTATGTTCCTCATGCACTTGGGCTATAGGTTCTTTGACTTGATGTCGTTAAACCCAGTTTTATACGTTGGGGTAAGTACCACTCATGCTCAATTAGAGCAATGTAACATCTATACTACCTTGATGATGCATTTCCAAATACACAGGACATGGTCTAGGTTCCAAAGCAGGGATGGTTGGGTCCAGGGCTATTTTCAAAAATTTCTCAATGTAACCTAAGTGGCGATTATCCACAAGAAGATGTATAGAAAATGGCGATCATTTATCTAAAGATTAAGCTAAATTTGGCTATGAACTAAGTTTGAAGAACAATTCATGTATGATTTTTTATATTCATGGTTATGCACTAAAAAAAATAAAATACAAATATGAAAATTTTCAATATATTTTTTCAACTTCAAGTGATGGAAACCATCCAAAATCATTCCATTTTCACATTTTTTGTTTTCTATTTCTTTTCTAGGAGACATTTCGCTAGTAAAAATAAGGTTGGTTGCTTGGTTTTGGCCCGTCATGAACATTTTGAACTCAATATTGGACAAGGATTCAATATACCCGAGTTCAAATGTAGTGAGTTGTGCGAATATCCCACTTCCTCATTTAGGTAGTGTTTTCTTTCGTGCGAAATTTCACCATCATGCATTTCTTTTCTAAACATCTCTAATGATGCTTAGTATGTGATCCTGAAAAATGATGCTTCAATATGTGATCCTACAAAAATACTTTTCAAGTCAAAGGTTTATCTACCTTTTTGTAACCCCACTGATAAAATTGCGATTGAGATTATAATTGTGGGGGACTACTAATAGTAAACCACCTAGGTCAAGCTTATGATTGACCAATTAAAAACATTGAGACTTGTAAGAGCATATTTATTACTATTTTCTTTGTGTACATAGCTCTCCTACGCCAAATACTAGTCAATGCATGCTACACTAATTTGTTGAACCAAGACCAATTTCTTGAGCTAAACTAGCATAGATTGAATCTTGGCCACTTAATTAAAATGTCCAACATCATGTAGTGAACACCTTTGTAAATGTTATGAGGCTTGTGCTATTAAAAATATACTTGTTTCAAACTTTGGAGAATATTTCCAAATTTGTAGGATTTTTTTATTAGGCCCAACACATTTAATGTTAAATCCTATCCAGGTCGTTATATGGAGGAAACTGAAATGATTAAACATTAGGTGTAACATTAAGATAGTTCAACATTTAATGTTGCATCCTTTTATGGTTTCTTGTCAATAGTGATACCTTATAAGTTTGAAGAAAATAAACATTGCTTTTAAGTACCCATAGGAACTCACAAAAATAATGACATATAATGAAGAGCTCACCATGGATTCACCAAATGATTATAAGCCGTCAGTGTCATTTGTGAGGTTGGTATCACTAGGTGACGCAGGAAACATACCAACCTCAGTAAATTGGTAATAATAAAAATGCATTATTAAAATTAGATTCCATGTAAAAATGGATTAAATATGGATGGTCTCACATTTTTGGCAATTTATATTAGTCTTTTTCAACAAAGTCCCTTTTCTTCACATTGTGATTCAACCCTTTTTTCCCCTTTTGGTGATGGGGCACATGTGGCATGATCCCAAATAGATTTAGCATTTGATGGTCACAAGTTATTGTAAAAGTCTCAAAACATTAAAAATTTTGGGGGAAAAAATTCAATTAAAACATAGAAACATGTATAGGTCTAGTGAACTCTATTCGAAGGCTTCATCAAATTCGACAAAACTACAACAAAATATATTTCTTTTAACTTTTGTGGGTGCATTTTTGCACTAGTTTTCCTAGAAAAAAAGGTTGGTGCGATTCATGTCAATTAGTGCATGGCTTAGTTCAAAGTCAGTTGTTTTTTTTTAAAACGATCTCATTCATAATCCCGTCATCAAATTTGTCCAAACCACTAAGCAACATTGATTGGCAAATAAATTCCAATAAGCAAAAAAATTAAATGAAATTTGAACAAGTAAATTACCTCACAAAGGTTTCAATCATCAAATACTAAAGGAAAACACAATAAAAATCCCCAAACTTTTACATTTGGTTTTGAGTGTGTCACCAACAATATAGAGGAGTATTAAAGTTTTCTACTCCATGTATGGTTTATACTCAACATTGGCTAAATTTGGCTGAGGAGAATCACCATTTTTTTACATTTTTTAATAACCACTTTGGTTATAAACACAATTTCTTTATTAAAAAACCACAATCTATTGAAACAAAAATGAAGAGATGACAAGTTGTGGCATAGGGAGCAACAATTGGCAAAAAAATATGGATTGACTCGCATCAAGTGTCCATGTGTTCATTATAAAGGGGTTCGGCGAGGAACAAAGCTTTCCACTATGGAAGATCATCTCATTCATCATGGCCAAAACCCACAAATGCGGGTTTGAAAAGGGCTTGGTGAAAACGATAATTCAGATGATGAGCGGGAGTATGTTTGTAGGCCACACTGTAAACAATTTCCATAGGGTGCAGTCATAGATGAAGATTTATGATGGGAGGACGTGTCCACGATGCATTTGTTGCACCAACCATGGATGTTAATAAGAATGGAGGACCAATACTAGATAATCAAGTTACTGCCACCAGTGGGGCCACAAATGGTCCTTGTGACAATGGCACCACCATTCAAATTGAGGAGGCCTTGGCCCATGATGTCCATCAAGCATGTGCAATGTTGGATGATGTAGCAGCAGAACCCCAAACAATGGAAGAGCAGGGTTATGGACCCCATGGGGTAATGTAGAATGCCAGTTCGAGAACATGGAATGTGATCAAACAAGGCAAGCTAGCATTGACAACACATCAAATATGCATGGAAGGTAAGATAGGATGGGAGATGGTCCATGTAAGGGAGGAGATACTAAGATTCCAAGTGTACTTGATCTGAGTGAAGCCTGATGTCCATTATACACAAAGGCAAGATGCTCAAAATTATCAGCCACATTGATCTTGATGAACATTTGTACTACCCATGGTTGTTCCAATAAATTTTTGGATGAACTTTTGTCTCTCCTATATAAGTTCATTCTCCATGTTGACAATTGTTTGCCACCCACAATGTACCATGCAAAGAGCCTCATTCGGAAGTTGGGCATGGAATGCAATATCATCCATGCATGCAAAATGGGGTGCATATAGTATAAGGGTGTTTATGCAGATCTTCAAAAATGCCCAAAATGTGGTTCCCCTAGATACAAACAAGTAGGTCGCACCCAAGTCCCTATAAAAATTTTACGTCACTTTCCAATCATACCACGTTTGATACAATTTTACTATTCATCGGCCATATCCAAACTATTGGTACGGCATCACAAGAACAAAAGCACGAATCGTCTTGTCCAACATGTGGCGGATTTTAAGGCATGGATGCACATTGACAACAAGTGGCCTGATTTTGCAATTGACCTGAGAAACATTAGATTTGGGTTGTCCATAAATGGATTCAACCCATTTTTAGACAAAATGTGCATTTGGTCCACATGGCCAGCAATGTTGCTTGTGTATAATTTACCATCGTGGATGGCCACTAAGCAGTTTTTCATGCTTTTCGCATTACTCATCCCTGGCAAAGAACAAGTTAAGTTAGAAAACATTGATGTTTATTTACAACCACTCATTGATGAACTCTAAGAATTATGGCAACCCAATGTTGCGGCATGGGATTTATCAAAAGAACGTAATGACCAATTGTTCAACCTACAAGCAATGGTCATATGGACCATTCATGATTATCCAGGATATGGCTTGCTCTCAGGGTGTGCATACCAAGGATACAAGGCTTGCCCGTTGTGTGGGCCAGACATAACATCAAGGTATTTTAAACCACTTTAAAAATGTGTATTGCAAGTCTTGAAGGTGGTTGCCGGAGGTCCACACTTATCAACATCCTCGAAACAAAAAACATTTTGACAACAAGGTGGAATATAGGGCACATCCACTAATGCCAACAACCAAAAAAATATTACCATAGGCTGCAGCAACGACAACATGGATTGATAGTGGATTTGCACATGGGGCACAGGGCGACCCCTCAAAGGACCATGGTGTGAAAAGAAGGTCAATTTTTTATGACCTTCCTCATTTTGGGGTAAGCATACTACTTTTGTTATAGATCTTATTTAGCTTGTTAGTTGAATTTAATTAATCTACTATTATTTACATTGTGTAATTTTTTGATTACAATGATTGTATTATGCCTAGATTTTGTTTAATATTAATCTTGTTAAAGATCAACAACTCTAGTAAGGATTTGCACCAATGTAGTAAAAAGTTCAACTACCATAGTTGGCACAAGTTTAGCAAGTTTAAGCAGAGTAGTTGGAAAATGTAATTAGCAAATAGGCAACATGTTAATTTTTACAATTCCCATGAAATGTTTTTCCATGATTATGTAATTGATGATGTACATTGTTCTTACATTGCTAAATAATCTATTGAACATGGGCTCCTTCTAAAGCATTGTTTAGATGTCATGCATGTGGAAAAAAACATTCATGAGAACGTTGTGCAAACAATCTTTGGGATAAAAGACACTATTGTTGTACGACAAGACCTAAAGGAGGAGGGAATAAAACCTCATTTATGGTTATTTCAAGACCCACATGTTCTTGATAAATGGTTAAAACCAATGGCTCCATCTGTACTAAAGGAAAATGAACTTATTGTGTTCATGGATTATTTGAAGTCTTTACGAGTGCCAACCGAATATTGCAGTGTGCTTTTGAAACATGTTGCCAAGGTTGAGCGGCAAAGTCCTTTGCGATCACCCCACCACATTTTTAATGTAACAAGTGAAGGTATCACAAAGATATAAAAAATAACTTTTTCTAGCCTAGATTAGCCTATGCCTCCTTAGGCTGACCTAGGTTGATTTAGGCTAACCTAGGCCACCCAACAATCTAGCTTAGGCCTCCATATGTCATTTAAAGAAAATTTAGGTCTTCCTAGGCTAAACCTAGGCAACATAATCTACCTTAGGGCTACTTAAGCTAAACTGGGTTATTTAAGTTTAACTTAAGTTAAAACTAGGCTATATTAGGTTAAACTAGATTATTTTACGTTATACTAGGCTAAACTTGCCTATACTTGACCATGTTAGGTTAAACTTCGCTATATTTCCAACTATATTTGGTTATACTAAATTATATTTGGCTAAACTAGGTTGAACTTCGCAAAAGTAAGTTATTTATATTAAACTTGGTTATACTTGGTTATACTTGGCTATACTAAATTATATTTGGCTAAACTAGGCTAAACTAGGTTAAACTTGGCAAAAGTAAATCATTAAAGCCAAACTATGTTAAACTTGGCAAAAGTAGATCATTTAGGTTAAACTATGTTAAACTTGGCAAAAGTAGGGTATTTAGGTTAAACCTAACTACACTTGGCTATACTTGAATATATTAAGCTAAATTCGGCTATACTAAACTATATTTGGTTAAACTAGGTTATATTAAGCTAAATTTGGCAAAAGTCAGTTATTTAGATTTAACTTGGCTATACATGATTAAACTAGGTTATATATGGTTATATTAGGTTCAATTTGGTTATACCAAGTTAAACTTGGCAAAAGTAGGTTATTTAAATTAAACTTGGCTAAAATATGTTATTTAAGTTAAACTTGGTTATACTAGGCTAAATTTGGTAAAACCAAATTAAACTTGGTTAAATTAGGCTATATTTGGCTAAACTTATGTCGTGACGTGTAGTGTTGTGACGTACGGTGTCGGAAAGGTGTAAATCCATAGTAAACTCTACTAAACAAAAAGATTAAAACCAGTCAAAGGTAGAAACTAATCAACTAAAAAGAGATGCACACACATATATATAAAATGCATAAGAAGAGGCTGAGATGAAATTCTCATGTAACCCGCCCCCGGACTTGAACTAGGAAAAGCGTGGCATGGTTTGAGTAGAAATCAAGGTGTTGCAGGAAAACATGATGAATAGTACCAAATCTCGACGAGAATTTGAGTGAGTTTCGACTTGAGGTAGAACAAATGGTATCTACCATTATAATTATCGCAAAATAACATTTGATTAACATAATTTGTCCTTTGACATACTAGACATGGATAGTCAAGTGGAGGAATCCAAGTCAACGTGATGATGGTAGGATCCAAATTCAGGAGGTGGTAAGGTGCATAATTTTTGGAATGATCCTAAATTGTGCATCCATTAGTTCCTTGCAATTCTAACACACCTGAAAGCTTGATCGCCTTAATCCACAAGATAGTGCGACCGGAAGTAGTGTCTAGAGTATCATCAGGTTACCGTTGCAAACACACAAAGTCACCAAACATCAAATTGTTTCACCTTAGGTTTGTAAATGCCACCTTGTGTGTGTGTGCATACTATAAGGTGTCTCGATGTTGTCTAATGGACAAGTTCTCCATGGCCATGGGCATAACCCTCCTAAATAGAACAGCCTTCTTTGAGATGATCCTAACCCAAGTGGTTGGGGAGTCCAAGTCCGCAACCTAGTCCATTTGAGTAGCAATGGAAGAGGGTGGAATGGGATGTCTCCCAAAAAGTAGAAAGTAAGGAGAGAAATGAAATAAATAGGCATGTTTGGACATCTTGTAACCCATGGCGATGTAAAGTAGGGGTAAATCCCAATCCTCTTTGTTCTTAATGAGGCAAATATTTCGCAATCCCTTTTTACATGTTTAAACCATCCTTTCTACAAGGCCATCAGCTTGGGGATGATCCCTTGAAATCCGGTGATGGTTAATGAGAACATGGTTAAATAGGTCTTGAAATTTTCCTTTGAATTCTGATCCTTGATTAGTAAGGCACTCAGCACAAGCCCCAAACCTATTTAAGACCTGTTGTAAGAAAGCCTGGCTAGTGCTATGTGATGATTTGTTCGGTAACGCAACAAGCTCAACCCACTTTGAAAAATGTTTAATCATAATCATGATGTAGACATTACCCTTAGAGGTCTGTGGTAACTCTCCAGCTAAATCACATGACTAACAATAGAACATGCCCTAAATAGGGAGTGGAGAAAGTGTGAGCTATTGAGATGAGAAGGAAGTTCTCACTCTATCACATTATTCACACCTAGCAATGATGTTTTGGACTTGAGCATACATACCTCTCCAATGGTAATGAAGAGCAAAAAGGTTATAAATACGTTTAATTTCGAAGTGTTCAAGCTTCGAATGTACCTTTTGAATAAGATTAGGCCGTTCATGTGGTGGAGGAACCATTTTGTCGCCTTGTGGTAAGCATCAGACGAGGTGATTATCCCTCCATGAGTAGCGTTTGGACAGTTGTTGTATGCAATCTTGATGACTTGATGTAACTTGGGGAGGGTATTCTCCATGTTGAAGAAACCTCAAAGTGTCCAAATCTTCCCATATATCCACAATGGGATGCTTAACCAGGTTACATTACAGTAGTGCAAGATAATTAGATGTATAAAATACATGTACTGTTGGAATTTAGTTGAAGTTTTTCTTGGTTTGTGAGAAATCTTCAGAGGTAATGAGGGGTCTCCACAACATGATATCCACGTTCTGCTGTGTAATACCAAGTTGGTGAATAACCTTGAATTCATACTCCTGAAGTATAAGCACCTAACGAACTAACTTACTAGTAAGCTTGTCATTGGTCATTAACCACTTGATAGATTGGTGGTTGGTATACAAAGTGAATTCGGTGCCATAAAGGTAGGGCTTGAAATGTATGATAGCCCATACAGTAACAAAACATTCCCCCTCGTATGAAAAATAGTTGTTCTCAGCCTTGTTGTTGCTTCAAAATGCATAGGCGATAACATATTCCTTACTTTCCTCATCAAGTTGGCCAAGAATAACACCAATACCAAGAGCATTCCAATTAGTGTGTAGAATGAAGACTTTGATGAAATGAAGTCTTCTTGGAATGGAGAACTCTAAAAGCTTTTCCTTGAATAGGTCGAAAGCTTCTTGAGCCTTTTCACTCCATGTCCAAACAACATCCTTTTTTAACAATGCATAGAGAGGATGAGCAATAGTACTAAAGTCTTGGACATAAATCATGTAATAATTACATAGTTCTATGAAGCTCTTCAAAGTGTGAACATTAGTAGGATTGGGCATCTCCAAAATGGTTACTACTTTGGCCCAATGAGCCATAATACCATTTGGCAAAATTTTGTGTCTAAAGTAGACTATTGACCCTCATGAGGTGACAACAAACTCACAGTTTTTAGGATGGATCTTCATATTGACTTCATGGAGCCTCTTGAATAACTCCTCAAGATGACCTAAGTGTTGCAGGAGTTTTTTGGTTATGCATTAGGACGTCATCTATGTAACACTTTAGGAAATTTGCCCTTTTAAGAACTTGGTCCATGACTCATTGAAAGAAGACAGGTGCATTCTTCAATCCAAAAGGCATCACAAGCCATTCCCATAACTTGTTGTTTCCATGGAATGCCATTTTCTTGCAATCTTTTGTAGTGAGCACAATATGGTTGAAGCCTTGCCTTAGATCCACAATTGTGAAGATGTTTAAGTCTCCAATGTTATGAAACAGTTCTTCAAGGATGGGCATGGGGTACCTGTCCAGAGGTGTAACCAAGTTCAAAGGCTTATAATCCCCACACATCCTTTTTTCAATCCATAATCTAGTTGAATCCTTCTTTGTTGGCATTATTATAATGGTTACGAAATCATAAATTAATGGCTGAATGAAACTAACCTCATGGGGCTCTTTGCATCTTTCATCTACTAGTTCCCATTCATGCTTACTCAACTTATGCCTCCTCCGATAGATGGATGTCTCATATGTAAGGTCTATAGAGAATTACATGGTTTTACATCTACCTAAGTCTTTCATTGAGAATGCGAACACATTCTCATACTTAATTAGCAAGTTTATGACCTGGTCTCCTTCCTTTTTGGAGCTGGTTCCCCATAACGAAAGGGTAGTTGGAAACACATGGAATGGAGTTGGAAAGTGTGTTTGAAGAACCTAGTGTATTAGGTTCTTCACTATCTAACTATGCAGATTCATAGAAGGTTCTAATTGTTTCTCCAGAAGTTGATGTACTTCCAGGTGTATAAGAAACAACTAGAGTCAAATTACATGGTACTTCCTCCCCCCAACACTAAGAGTGAAGTGTAGAGTGTTGAAGATAAGCAAATGTATTTGGTTGAGGTGCCATGTGGTCGCATCGCTAGAACTACAAGTTGATTGAATCCATGTTGGTGTTGTGTACATTTGAAAAAGTACATAGGTTACCAACAACCATGTAAAGGAGTTTAGGTCCATGCCTTTCCCCAATAGAGCGTTACGTTCCAATCTAATCACCTTAGTGTGACTAGTAATGCTAATTTGGAATCCCATAGCCTTTTTCTTCTAGGCTTGGTTCATCCTAAATGGTTGAAACATGATGATACATTAGGCCTTGTCCATCTCCTTGAAAGGCGTGTGTTCTTGGGAAGGAGACAAAGGTGAACCAAGAACCTTTTGGTTTTCCTATTGTGTTTGTAGGAAACTAATGAGGTTTTTCTTGCCTTGTAACTAGTTAGCAGGAGCTCTGATCATCCAATATGTGAAAAACTTGCAGGTTGGGGTCTTTGATGATGTATCTCAAAGCTAACTGTAGAACTAAAAGTGGTGCAAGGTTGGTCCACCAATTGTGCAACCGATCCGCATAGGAACCATATTGTGCCACATGAAGTAGGAGCGGTTTTCCAAGGTAATGCTTGACCAATGTGTAGTGCTTTTAGACTTTTTCCTTTTAGTCAAGCTGAAAAAGGGTGTTCTCAATTACATAACCAAGCATAAGAGAAATGGATTGAGCCCAAGTGATTAATCGTACCATGTTTGTGAAAAGACCAAATCTTATGTCACTCAAGCCTTCTCTAAATCTAGCTGCTGAAAATCCTTGACATTCCCAACCTGAAATGATGAGGTCCACGGGGCCAAATAATTTCATATGCTTATTTTGAATTAGTTGTATGTCAGAGGGCAAAAAAGTGAAATTGGCCTTCCATGCGGTGGTCGTAAATTATTGTGGAAATCTAATTGTGAGCTCCATCATTTTCGATGTCACCACTTGCTTTGTAATAGGATCAATGTCTATGTAGAAATACCTCTGAACCACCATCCCTAAATGTAGTAGGGCTCCGAAACATGTACCAATACCACCAAAGAACTCTAGTAATGTAATCCCCTCCTTAGGTGATGTCTAGGTGATTAGCTAATAAAGTATTGGCTTAATCGGTTCCCCATTGTCATAACCCTACTTTGAGAAAATGTGAAGATGAAACTCACACTCCCGAAATGGGGACTTGGGAGTCCTCCGGGACTCCTGAAACTTTAGAGTTCAATTGTAAAGGTCAAAATACCTTGCATTGGAGTGTTTTTTATATCATTGGAAAGCTATTGAAATGTAGATGTCGAAAATGGGATTGCATGGGCCATTTAGACATTTGCAGCACACGTTATGGCAAAAAGAAAGGCCAGGAGTCAAATTGGCAATTTGACTCTCGACCTTGGTGCATGTAGGCGAAATGCGACACATTGTTGAAACGCTCTTGAGGAGAGCTACAAGTTTGCTTCAGACCTCATCCCAATCGGAGGTTTGAGCAAAGAATTATGACTTCGCAAAGTTTCGGGAGTCCAAACTGGGACAATTTCGGGACTCCTCCTTGGGAGTCCGAGGACAAAAAACCATTCGGATGTGGGTGTTGCGAAGAGGTGCAGAAAATATTATATGGGGGAAGGTGGTGACTTCCTCCAAGTCCGGGCCGTGGTGAGTCTTGTGAGTCCAGAGTTGTTCGTGGCTTGTCCTAGCATTAAATGTGTTCCAGAAAATGAACTAACCAACTTGTTGGTTTGTTTGATGTAGGTTCGAGTAAGTAACTAAAGCTTGTCACTCTTCTTAGTCCCATCCCGGAGCTTCAGCACGCCCTTATACCCCTTCTAGTGCTGAGAGCTAAAAGCGTGCCCCAAGTTCCTCACAATTCCGTTGTTTGAGTAACTTAAACCCATCTTGGGTCTAACTAGGAACTTGGGAGCGCGTCAACCATGGCTCTCCATGTTCTCAAAACTAGACAGAGCTTTGACCAAGGGCTCATGGGCCATTTTGAACCTCTGTAAAACCTTTGGTCCGTGTTGAATGTCCGTAGGAACCACCTTCAAACTTTCAATAGCTCGGGCGTAAGCTGTTTCTTCTTCATCTCCCTCTATCCACTTGTGGCTAATTCGTTGGATGTAAGAAATGGTGCGTGTTTCCTTGAGCATACAATGGTGAGCCATAGGATTATGGTTCCCATGTAAATCAAAGGATATGTATCCCATGTGGTGGCCATTAGTCTCCCAATGCATTCGGTAGTACGCATGCTCGAACTAGTTGTCAATAGTGAAACCTGGTGGAAACAGGGCCGCTTGCCCAATGAGCACATCGTAAATGGTGGCATCGGTTACTAAACATCTGACCTAGAGGCAAAGATCCTGATCTATACCTTCTTTGAAGTTAAGTGTAATCAAATCCGAACTTTCCCCAAGTACCTCCTCTATGCTCCCACTAGTAGTGCGAATTTGCCACATAGATTTTCGTAATTTGGAGTCGAGCATGCCCATCTTCTTAGCAAATTGAATTCCAAAAATCATTGGTTGGGCAATTGTATCAAGAAATACCACTATGGGTGTATGTCCTCCCACCTAGATTGTTGACTTAGTATTGTTGACAATGGCAACTCCGGTGGTGATGGAAGTTTTTTCATTAGGCATCACCTTCGGAAATGAGTGAGAGACTTTGTGGAGAGAATGGTTATCCACAACACCTTTGTTGAGTAACAAATCCACAAGTGAGGTGTTCTTGGTTCCCTTCTAATATGTGAATGTAGAATTAAAAGTAGGAGAGCCCACTAGTTTAGCCATGCTAAAACTAATGACTAGATTACGAATGCCATCTACAACATGTGAGCTAATCGAGTGTCTCTCTAAGGTGTTGGATGGGACCCTTATAACATGTGGATCAAGGATTGGTAGAGGACTTGATGTAGTGTTCAAGGTATCCTTTAGTATTGTAATTATGTCCTTGGTGTTTAACTTCAAATCTCGACAAAAACAACGATGTACTCACGAGCTTTTGTGCCACTTCACGCATTTGAAATTGACACTCCATAAGTTGATCAGTGGAAAATTGTCTATTTTCTTGATGTACATTTACTTTTGGGACATGAAAATTTGATGCCTTAGCAGCTTGTGGTGTAATAGTCTCCTCCCCCCTCGCTAATAAAGTGCGTTCTTTTTCCATGTTGAGAGGGCGAAAAGATTGTGGCATGATTGCTCGAGCTCCTCTACCCCTGGTAATAGGACTTGAACCAGATGTAAGTCCATTAGTCTAAATTACCTACCTAGTGGCAAAAACCATGGGTGCCACACTAGCTTCTTGTGCCGCAAAGTAGGAAGGGTAAAAGGAAGTGGTAAGTTCTGGTGTGAAATTAAAATTGTGTGCATTGGAAAGAACATACTCCCCAACCATGGCATCGTGTGAGAGGCCATAGAACAACCTAGGAGGTCCTTCCCATGATCCTGAACCCTATACAAGTTGGGCATGACTTGTTGGTTGGGAAGACTTGCCTTTTAAATTAACAAGTTGGGCCCGTAATGATTCGAGTTCATTTTACAGAGTTTGAACTTGAGTGGCATGGGCTTGAAGCACCTCCCTCTTGAAAGCATTGTGCTCCTTCTTTTTAACATTCTTACTATAATTACCCTTGGTGGGAAAAGCCTAAATAGAAGGTTGAGGCGCCTTGGCTTTTGGTTGAGGGGCAACATAAGATGCTAGTAGATTTTGCCATGGTAATCGGAGTTGCTTCCATTCCGAAAACTTGGTAAAACAAACAACTTCCTAATGTCCCTCTTTCCCACAATAATCACAAAAGAGATCCTCAGAAGGAATGTTGCATTCATTAGCTTTGTGGGTAGGATTGCCACAGTAGTTGCAAGAAAGTAGGATGGGTGCAACCAAGTGCACTACTTTAACCCTTGAAAAAGAATGTGATGATCTAGTTGGCGCAATTGGTGGAGGCTAAGGCCTTGAATGTGATGGAGGCTTCAAAGTATTGGCTTCATAGTGTGCATGAGCTAGTTCTAGCTTTTCAAAAATGTTATACACATCTAGCAAAGTGTATGAGTTTCCAAATTTTACAAAAACCCGTTGCAAAACATGCGCATGGAGTCTCGGAGTACTTTCCAATGAATGAAGATACCGATGGGCAACTTCTAGGTCTGTGATGTTTTGAGTATCCTCTTTAAGCTTGAGAAGCCTCTTCTAGAGCATCTTGAGGGTTTCATCCTTTTGCCAAAAAAAGATGGCGAACTACAAAAAAAATTCAAAATTCTTCACCAAAAATTCCAGCTCAAGAACTCGAAAGAATTCCCCCACTAGATTAGCAAGAGTTGGTGCATCGATGGCGGGAGGAATGTTTGTGGTAGCAGTAATGAGTTGTTGAGGAGAAATGTTTACTAAAGTAGGTACTGGATCTAGATTATTGGGCATAGTCCCATGATGTGCAATGGCAGTTCGTAATGTAATTTAAGAGGTGGTGGCGATGGTTATGGCATAAGTTGGATTGGGGATTTGGGTGACACCCAAAATCCTCGAAGAATGTTGTTCATCCAATGCCTCATAGTGCACATAATGGGCTAATTGTTTGAATGTGAATGCTTCGGTGTAATTAGCACCATACTTGAACTCCAATTCATAAACCACAGTTGAGAAAGTTACTTTGAATTCCCTCAAACAAATGGTACCTGGCAACCCGTTGAACTTCTCAATTTTCTCAGCGGAACTACCGACCTCCATGGTGTATATGGGTGTAGAGGTAACGGCTTGCAGCGGAATATACGGTGATGGTGTGAAAGCTAGTGCGGCAATAGGCGTAACCCATTAATTAACCCCTGCAAATGGATTTTGATGTACCGTTGATGTAGTGTAACTTAAACCTAAATTCCTGGTAGGAGTTATATTGGATGACAATGGCGTTGTAGACGTTTGATGGTATTATCATGAAGATCGTGAACTCAAAGAAATCGGCTCAAATGATTATGTGTTATTTCGTAGCTGATACTTTGGCTCTGGCTGAGCAATAGTGCTCTCATCATCTGAGGACAATGGAAAATTGTGTGTTTTCCTGATGTACATGTATTCTTAAGACACGATAATTTAATGCCCTAGTAGCTTGTGGTGTAATAGTCTCCTCCGGCCTTGACAATAAAGTGCGTTCTTCTTCCGTGTTGAGAGGATGAAAAGATTATGGCATGACTATTCGAACTCCTCTAGATGTGGTAATAGGACTTGAACCAGATGCGATTCCATCAATCTAAATTACATGCCTAGTAATAGAAACTCTAGGTGCCACACTAGCTTCTTGTGTCGCGAAGTAGGAAGGGCAAAAAAAAATGGCAAATTTTAGTGTGAAACTAGAATTGTGTGCACTAAAAAGAACATACTCCCCAACAATGGCATCTTGTGAAAGGCCATAGAATGACCTAGGAGGTCCCTCTTATGATCCTAAACCCTACAAGTTGGGCATGACTAGTTAGTTGAAAAGACTTACCTTTCAAATTAGCAAGTTGGGCCTTCCATTATTCGAGTTCAATTTGTAGAGTTTGAATTTGAATGACATGGGCTTCAAGCACCTCCCTCTTGTCAACATTATGCTCCTTCTTCTTAACATTCTTACTGGAATTACCCTTGGTGGGGAAAACCTAAATGTAAGGTTGAGGTGGTTTGGTTTTTAGTTGAGGGGTAGCGAAAGATGCTAGTAGATTTTGCCATGGTAATCAAAGTTACTTCCATTTCGGGAACTTGGCAAAACAAAACAACTTCTTGATGTCCCTCTTTCCCATAATAATCACAAAAGAGATCCTTAGAAGGAATGTTGCATTCACTAACTTTGTGGGTAAGATTGCCACAATAGTTACAAGAAAGTAGGATGCGTGCAATCAAGTGCATCGCTTTAACCTTTGAAGAAGAATGTGATGATCTGGTTGGCGCAATTCGTGGAGGCTGAGGCCTTGAATGTGATGGAGGCCTCACAGTGTGCATGAGCTAGTTCCAGCTTTTCAAAAATGTTGTACACATCCAGCAAAGTGTACGAGTTTCCAAATTCTGCAAAAAACCCGTTGTAAAACTTACGCATGGAATGTTAGAGTACTTTCCAACAAATGAAAATACCAATGGGCAACTTCCAGGTCTGTGATGCTTTGAGCATCCTCTTTAAGCTTGAGAAGTTTCCTATAGAACATTTTGAAGGTTTCATCCTTCTACCAAAAGAAGGTGGCGAGTTGTAGAATTTTTTCAAAACTCTTGACCAGAAATTACAGTTCAAAAACTTGAAAGAATTCCCCCACTAGATCAACAAAAGCTAGTGCATCGATGGTGGGAGGAATGTTTGTGATAGCAACAATGAATTGTTGAAGAAAAAGGTTTATTGAAGTAGGTACCGAATCTGAATTATTGGGCACAGTCCCATGATGTGCAATGGTAGCTTGAAGTGTAGCTTGAGAGGCGGTGGCAATGGTTGTGGCATAAACTACATTGGGGATCTAAGTGACGCCTAAAATCCGAAGAAAATGTTGTTTGTAAACATTTAATGCTTCATAGTGCACATAACAGGCCAGTTGTTTGAATCTGAACGCCTCTGTGTAATTAACGCCATATTTGAGCTCCAAAGTTGAGAAAGTTGCCTTGAATTTTCTCAAAGAAATGGTACCTAGATTTTCGTTAAACTTTTCAATTCTCCCAAAGGAACTACTGACCTCCATGGTGTATATAGGTGTAGAGGTCATGGCTTGCAAACGGAATATACAGTGATGGTGTGAAAGTTTGTGCGACAACAGGCATACCCCACTGATTAACCCCTCCAAATGGACTTTGATGTACCGTTGATGTAGTGTAACCTGAACCTGAATTCTTGGTTGGAGTTGTACTGGATGACGGTGGTGTCATACATGTTTGATGGTACCATCGTGAAGATTGTGAGTTCAAAGAAATCGACTCAAATAATTGTGTGTTACTTCGTAGTTAATACCTTGGCTCTAGTTGAAGTGTTCTCATCATTTAAGGACATGGTGTTGTCCCATGCCCCAAAATTTTATAGCAATATAGAGCGTTAGCTACAATGTTGCAACCCCACTTTGAGGGAAGAGTGAGTTCGCCACTCACACTCTTGAAAACGAGACTTGGAGTCCTTCGGGACTCAAAAATTCAGAGCGCGATTGCAGGGGTCAAAACACCTTGCATTGAGGTGTTCTTCATACCGTTGGAAAGTTCTTGAAGTGTAGATGTCTAAAATGGCCTCGCATGAGCCATTTGGACATCTATAGCATAAGTTATGGTCGAAAGAAGGGCCAGGAGTCAAATTGGCAGTTTGACTCCCGACCACTAAAAGTTGGGAATCGACTCGATTCCGGTGCGTGAAGTTAAAATGCGACACACCGTTGGAAAGCTCTCAAGGAGAGCTACAACTTTGGTTCAGACTTTGTCCCGATTCGAGTTTGAGGCGAGAAGTTATGAATGCCCAAAGTCCCGTGAGTCCAAACTGGGACAGTTTCGGGACTCCACTTTGGGAGTCCCGGGAAAAAGAGCCATTTGGATGCAAGTGTGGCGGAGAGCTATAGAGAATAATATATGGGGGAAGGTGGTGGCTTCCCCCGAGTTCGGGCCGTGGTGAGTCAAGTGAGTCCAAGGTTGCCCGTGTCTTGTCCCAACACTAAAAGTGTGCAGAATGAGTTCTAACCAACTTGTTGGTTGGATTTGGATGCAAGACCGAATAATTAAATAAGCTTGGCCCTCTTCCTGGTCTAATCCCGGAGCTTTTAGCACGCCCCTTTCACCCCCTTTAGTGTTGGAAGCTGGGAGCGTGCCCTGAGTCTAAGAAATTTCGTAGCTTGAGTGACTTAACCCCAACTTGGGGCTAACTAGGGACTAGGGAGCGCGTCATACAAAGTTCTAACATAATGTACGGTTTGAAAAATATCTTGTGTCGACGAGGATGAATGGCAACGGATGGACATTGGTGGATGGATGTTTATGGACGAACATTGATGGATGGAAGGGGCCGAATAAACGAAACCAGACAGACGAAACTGGACAGAACTATGACGGATGTTAGACAACACCGAACGAAACAACAACGAACATCGGACAAAATCGGGACGAAGGTCAAACAAAATGACAATAGATGTCGAACGAAACAAGGACGGACATCAAACAAAACGGCAACAGACGTCGAATAGAACGCCGAAACGGAACAACATAATAGATTACAATAAAATGAAACGAACTACGACTACAACGAACTACACCAATAATGGCACTATAGAACGTCTGCGTGTGCGAGCTCTATGGTAATGGCATGTAGAAAAGAAGAAAGAATTTTTTTTCTTTTACTCCATGTTTTTGTTTTTTAAAAAATTTTCTTCTTCTTCCTCTTCTTCCATAGTTGTTATAAGGGCTACTCATTACATGACTATAAGCTCAAAAACACACAGGAATGCACAACCCAAATGTTACCTCAAAACCCATGTACAAGGAAAGCAAATGTATGTGGGGTTACATCACTTGGTGCAGATCTTATATTGTAATCAAACCTTGTCTGTGTGTGTGTGTGTGTGCATGCTCCCAAGACCTATAACTAGTAGTAAAACAAGCTTTGGAGCTGCTCGCTCCTTCCTCCCTCCAAAGTTCTGGAACTTAAAATTTCATAACTTGTAGCTTGTTTTAAGTGTCCCTTCTCCCTCGCTTACGTTGTTGCTAGTTATGGTTATTGTTGTTCTTGTTGTAGCTACAATACAAAAGTAGAAAAAGAAAAAGAAGTAGCATCAACTCAAGAATAAAAGAAACTAGTAATCAAAGGAAACCCAAGAAATTCAAAGCTAAAAAAATTTGTTGCATTCAACATTAAATGACAAAGAGCAATTTTTCTAGAATTAAATTGAAAAGAAGGAAAGGAAATGTAATGTATGTAAACGGCAGTCGTGTAATAACCATCGTGAACATCTAAAAATCTTATCTAACTATGGAAGAAACTTTCCTTGATAAATGAATTCTATAAAAACTAATAAAAGAAAAGAAGAGCTTAGTCTTTTATATAGTCGTCAATAAGCTAAAACCCTAAATAAGCCATAACCCTAAAACACCTAATAACGTACAGTAACCTAAGAATGTGCATTAACCCTAAAAGGCATGATTGGCATGCCTGGCTAGCCGTCATGTATGAAGCCATGCATATGGGCATGACAAAGAAGGCAAAGGTATTCTTGACTATGTCAATATATTTTAGGAAATCATTGAAATGGATTTTATAAACCTTACAAAAGAAATTATTTTCAAAATTCATTAGTTAAAAGTAAAGTGAAACAGATGATTTTTATTTCCATCCATTAATATTATTTAGGTTTTTTTCATGATCAATTAATAAACCAACCACTTACATTCCTAAATAATGTGGAGCAAATTGTTTTGTTCTAAGTTCTTTGAATCCAAAATGGAAGTTTGTCCTTCAAGACTATTCATCTTGTTTGACAATATTGAACCAATGAATTGGGATGATGGGAGACACGTGACTAGAAATGGTGTTGTGGAATCATCCTTATAATAAGCCTTTCCCCTCTTGTAAGCAATGATAATTAAAATCTTAATAATCCCCAAGCAAATAACAAATAAAATCATAATGAAAATGATGAAATTGGAAATGAAATGACGCACTCCCAAGCTCCTTGATAGACTCAAATGTGAGTTTAAAGTGAAAACAGCAGAAGGATAAGGAATTTAGGCACGCTCTTTGGCTCGTAGCACTTTTGAGGTATAAGGGCGTGCTAGAGCTCCGGGATGAGGACTAGGAAGAATGACAAGTAATTTAATTATTCACGCGAACCTGCACACACCAAACAACAAGTTGGTTAGTGTGTAATTGGAACATTTTTGGTGCACGAATGAGCCACGGGCAAACATGGAATCACAAGACTCACCACGACCTAGACTTGGGGGAAGCCACCACCTTCCCCCTTATATTATTCATTGTGCCTGGCCACAGGGCCAACACCCAAAGGTCATTTTGTCATGGTACTCCCATGTTGGATCCCGAAATTCCCAAATTGGGACTCCCAAGATTTTGGGGGTCCATAACTTTGTGTGTAGACCTCTAATTAATGTGAGGTTTGAAGAAAAGTTGTATTCCTCATCGAGAGCTTTTCAATGGTATGTGACATACCCAAAGGTCATTTTGTTTTGGGACTCCCACGTTGGATCCCGAAATTTTCAAAATTTGGACTCCCACAACTTTGGGGGCCCATAACTTTGTGTGCAGACCTCCGATTAATGTGAGGTTTAAAGAAAAATCATAGTCCTCATCGAGAGCTTTTCAATATATGTGACATGCCACTTGAACGCAAGGAAATTAGGGCGATTCTTGACTTTTAGTGGTCGGGAGTCAAAGTGACAATTTGACTCCCGGCCTTTCTTTTGGTCATAACTTATATTTTAAGTGCCCAAATGGGTCATGCGAGCCCATTTTAAACATCTACGTTCTAAGAGATTTTTAACAATATAAGGAACTCTTCAATCCAATGACTTTTGACCCCTACAATTGCCCTCTAAAAATTCAAGAGTCCATCGGGACTATAACCCCCAAAGTGGAAGTTCATTTGGGAATATGGGGATTCATTCTCTCACATTTTCCTACACTTCTGAGAGCATGAAATGTGACTCTCGAACTTCACTCTTGGCCCGCACCTTTGTCAACCCTTGCTTTGGTCACGAACCCAAGGTTAGGGTTGTGACATGTAACAATTCCAAGCTTGTTTATGCAAGAAACTTGGTTTAAAAACCACAAATATTCTAATCATGATGTTCAAAGAACTTGAATTATAAGAGATTTACTTTTTGAAAGTGATTTACCATACCAAGTGATAATTAATTTAACATAACATGGGGTTTACATTTTGGTTGGAATTTGGAGGTGTATAACATAAGCATATGACAACTCAAGACTTACAACAATCAAATTGGTTCTCATAAGAAATAATAAGGATTGAATGTGGAAGAGTTGTAAATAAGCCAAGTTTGAAAAAAAAGGAAAATTTTGCAAATGATGGTGCATTGTTAATGGAC
>Ga0209611_10005055_pt1 | contig 22332 bp, 18 predicted proteins | sample S1TSphgellanicum_3_FD_187693 | JGI IMG/M metagenome (GOLD analysis project Ga0209611, IMG submission 187693) | Host-associated microbial communities from peat moss isolated from Minnesota, USA - S1T2_Fc - Sphagnum magellanicum MG (SPAdes) (version 2) | ecosystem: Host-associated > Plants > Peat... | reverse complement strand
AAAACCTAATATACTTCTCCTTGGCAAGCAGGTTAACAACATGTTTGGTTCACATAAGCCTTTGAGGATCATTTTACAAGAAAGCTTGATTTTTGATATTATTGCAAATCCCTGTCAAATTTGCTGCCTTCTGTGCTTACAAATCTTGCTGTGCAATAATTGTGACATTGTCTATGACAGGCTATTGATGATGATGCAAATCAGACTGGCCAGATGGTAGCGGGTTTGCTTCAATGGCCACAAGGCACCTTTGCATCTAAAGTAAGTGAACATGCATATTGAGTAGACCTGGAAAAAATTATTTCAGCAGCAACACAACAGCCTCATGAACTCATTGCATCAGTGCAAGTCATGATAAATCTTTGGGACTGTGGTGCAGGTGCAAATGGACAAAGAGGCTGTTGGTTCTGTGACAGTAGAACGGGAAGTGGATGGAGGCTTGGAAACAGTGAAGCTTCAACTACCAGCTGTGATCACGTATGTCTTTTTGTTACCTTTCAGACGTCTTCATGTGGGTTCATCAGTGATTCCTGATTCTTAGACAACAATTATCTTCTTCATCAGATTTTTTTTCTTTTGGGTCTTCACACACTGCAACATTTTCAACCTGGTTTGCAAACAACAATCATCTTCTTCATCAGATTTTCATGTTTTGGTTTCACACACCACAACATTTCCAACCAATGACCCAACTTACAATTTCTGAACACAAAGTCTCTCTTAGGGCTCATCATGAGATCAATCAACCCTGGAGGATCGAATGTTGAATAGACAAAGAGGTTCATTGTTTTCCAAGATCTTTGTGTGAGCTAGGATAATGTTTGTGGATGTGCAGAACTGATCTCCGGCTGAACCAGCCACGCTATGCAACATTACCAAACATAATGAAGGCCAAGAAGAAGACAATCACACAGATCACTCCTGAGCAACTTGGAGTACAGATCACATCAGACCTGGAGATTCTTGAGGTATTTGAACCACCCAAACGCAAGGCTGGAGTAATACTGGCATCTGTAGACGAGCTTTTGGACAAACTAAAAAATGAGGCACATGTGATTTAGTCTTTATGTAAGGTATTATTACACTGCACATTCAATTCCTCTTCGTGGAAACATAGCATTCAAAGATGTGGAGAGTATGGACTCAATTGTCCATACAGTCCTAAAGGATTTGAGTTTGTTGAGAGCTTTTCCAGATCGGCTATCTCTTTGCAATTCTTGACTTGGGTCACATGCTTCCTGCTAAATCATTTTTGGACACATCAAATTGTGAGAACATCAAATATTATGTTGATTTCAAACTTGCATTCGTTCAACATCGCTTTATCATGTCGACAAATTGATTTTAGTTTGCAATGTCTCAGTTGCACCTTGCATCATTTTCATCCTCCTTCCATACATTTAGTGTAAAACTTGGTGGGGGATAATATTTTGAAGGCATATAATAACAAAATGTTTATGAGTTTTTCAATTAAACCATCATCGGGTGTGATTTGCAACATAATTACTACCAAAGGTTTGAGTCCCTCTATAAAATAGGTTTGAGACCTATTTCTTACAGAATTGGTTACCAAGGTGAAATCAGATATTAACTCAGTTGAGGTTCATCCACAACTGAGTATTGATGGGCATCCAGTGGATGGTGCGCTAGTGGGTGCCGATGTTCACTGTGGCCCCAAATCAGAACCAAGCTGCATTTCTGGATCAAGTTCTGTAACCCATGATTTTGTTTGAAAAAAGCCATTCCTATTCACTGATGTTGCCACCAAATGACCCTGAAGCATCCACCACTTGTTATCCCTTTCTGCCAGCGAGAAACAAAACTCCATAGCCAAAATTTTGTTGACATGTGGGGATGTCAAAAAGGAAGAGAAGAAGCAATGCTGTAAGCAATCCTCATGCCCAAAAATTGTTGATTAATGATGAATGATGCCTCAGTTTTGAATCTGATAATTGCCAGAATTACTTACAAATTGGACAATACCATCTTTTAAGGGTTTGCAAAACAACTCCAACTTTCAAATCTCACTCATAAGAACGAGATCTAGCAGGAAGCATGTGACCCAAGTCAAGAACTGCAAAGAGATAGCCGATCTGGAAAAGCTCTCAACAAACTCAAATCCTTTAGGACTGTATGGATAGTTGGGTCCATACTCTTCACATCTTTGAATGCTATGTTTCCACAAGGAGGAATTGAATGTGCAGTGTAATAATACCTTACATAAAGACTAAATCACATGTGCCTCATTTTTTAGTTTGTCCAAAAGCTCGTCTACAGATGCCAGTATTATTCCAGCCTTGCGTTTGGGTGGTTCAAATACCTCAAGAATCTCCAGGTCTGATGTGATTTGTACTCCAAGTTGCTCAGGAGTGATCTGTGTGATTGTCTTCTTCTTGGCCTTCATTATGTTTGGTAATGTTGCATAGCGTGGTTGGTTTAGCCGGAGATCAGTTCTACACATCCACAAACATTATCCTAGCTCACACAAAGATCTTGGAAAACAGTGAACCTCTCTGTCTATTCAACACTCGATCCTCCAAGGTTGATTGATCTCATGATGAGGCCTAAGAGAGACTTTGTGTTCAGAAATTGTAAGTTGGGTCATTGGTTGGAAATGTTGTGGTGTATGAAACCAAAACATGAAAATCTGATGAAGAAGATGATTGTTGTTTGCAAACCAGGTTGAAAATGCTACAGTGTGTGAAGACCCAAAAGAAAAAAAATCTGATGAAGAAGATAATTACTGTCTAAGAATTAGGAATCACTGATGAACCCACATGAAGACGTCTAAAAGGTAGCAAAAAGACATACGTGATCACAACTGGTAGTTGAAGCTTCACTGTTTCCAAACCTCCATCCACTTCCCGTTCTACTGTCATAGAACCAACAGCCTCTTTGTCCATTTGCACCTGCACCACAGTCCCAAAGACTTATCATGATTTGCACTGATGCAATGAGTTCATGAGGCTATTGTGTTGCTGCTAAAATAATTTTTTCCAGGTCTACTCAATATGCATGTTTACTTACTTTAGATGTAAAGGTGCCTTGTGGCCATTGAAGCAAACCCGCTACCATCTGGCTAGTCTGATTTGCATCATCATCAATAGCATGTCATAGACAATGTCACAATTATTGCACAGCAAGATTTGGAGCTTGTAAAAAGGTTGGTGGAGTTTTTTCATTTATAGTTAATCATTGGTGAAATGTTGTTAATTGATGTGGAATAAGTTAAGAGGTTATAAGAAAACATCCTAAAGTGGTGAAAGATTAAATTGGTAAACAAAAAAAAATCCAAACATGGTTGAAAGTTAATTGAAAATAATTAAAAAAACAAAACCAAAGTTTAATGGTGCACTAACAAGATTAGTTGTTTGGCTACTATGAAATTTTTGTCCATATTCAAACCTTGTCCTCAACATTTCACATGCCCAACAATCTTGTCTCATACAATACATTTCAAATATATTTCAAATAACCACGTGAGTAAAAAGGAAGTAACTATATGAACTAGCCAAACTTGAAAATGCATAAAGGGCGAAACCCATTCCAAGGTACAAAAAAATTTATGTGACCTAGCACCCAATAGTAGAGCATCCATTGGAAAACCATCATCACTCAATTGTGGATGAACCACAAATAAGTTACCAAGGGTCCACAACCTTGGTAACATGATATCCTATATTAAACCGTCCTATTTCCCTCTTCCCCAACCTAGATACAAAGAATAAGTATAATATGTAAGTAGGTAGGTAATGTAAGTGCCTATGATGTACGTAGGTAAGAAGGTAAATGCACTTGGTGGCTACTAGACAAGTAGACATGTGGATGGATGATGGGTACATAATTAAAAGTTAAGCTATGCGACATGAATGCAATGAAAAAATGAAGTGTTTTCTGTCTACAAATCATCCATCTTGTGTCATGCCCATCCTCGGGTACAACCTAGCATTCAAGCTGCATCTGGATGAAGGACAGGTAGGAGGGTCTTGCCCATCCACTTACCCTAAACCCACAACATGATGACATCCATTGTAAGCAAAAAGTCTGGTGGGCTGTTCTTGACTCTTATGAAGGACTAGATACTTTGATTACCTCGAATTTCTTGTGCATTAAATGCTGAGTTTCAGCATTTCATACCCAGATTTAATAAAACTTCCTTACTTTGTGGACATCGCCCAAAGAGGGGATCAGGGGTGAAAAGAGACCCAAAGACAGGGTGAAGATAGGGCGACTTTAAGGAAAAAACTCTTTAGAGTGAATTAGAACCCATAGGCAATGAATGAATGGGTCTTTCTACTATCTACCTTCTAACAACCTGCTTGTGGGTTGTTGTTAGTAGGTAGTAAAAAAGAAACCAACCGAGCTAACCAGCAGGGTTGCTAGTGGATTGGAACTTAACGGAAAATTGTTTCCTAACCACTTATCATCATCCATCCTTCATGGTGCAATAGTGAGCGCGGATTCACTCTGGCCCTAGCCTTTTTTTGGGGCTAGCTTTAGTAGGCAAGGATATTGTGTTTAGATTCATTATAGAGTATAGTAGCTTGAGGGATTTTTGCCCCTTAGGTAATAGATCTATTTTTATATGAGGATTTTTGAAATATGATATTTTGGCTTGTATTGAAACTGGAGATTCGTCATAGAGTTATAATATGTTGGAAGGATTTTGGTTTCTTTTAGAGGATTTTTTTGAAGAAGATTATATTTTTGCATGGTGAAATATTTGAGTTTCCATAATTCTTCTTTTGCCCTAAGATACATTTTAATGTAAATGGCAAGGCCACAGTGTGACACAGCCCCCCTTGTTTAACATGCAAGTAAGTTGGATTCATAGTTTGCAAGGAAAGAAACATAATTTTTATACAATCATCCATCACCACAACAACTACCAGTACACTACTACTCCTCCCCCACTTTCAGGTAATGAAATGTCAACAACTGAAGACCCTGGGAGGAAGAGGGAATCCCAAGAGACAATTTTGTCAGAGGAAGGACAGCTTGTGTTGTGGAGATGGTAGTAGTAGGCATGTGGATGGCATTACAATCCTGCTCCTAGATTTATGATCAAGCAACTGGTGCTGACAATTTTGGAAGCACACATGAGATGATTCTAGCTTGTGGATTGGAGGTTCCCCCACTCAGGGTTTTTTTAATATAAATTTTAATAATTAAATTAAATTAAATTAAATTGTAATTGTAATGGCCATCATCCACAAGAGGAATTAGCCAAATATGGCTACCTACTTCTAATTTTTTTCTCATGTTGTTTTTTTTTTTTCCCCTTTTGTCAAGTGAATATGATTAGCTATATAATTAAGTTTGCATTAATTATGTCTAATTTAGCTTAGTTAGGTTAATCTAGTTTAGTGTGTAATTTAGTTAATTTGAGTGTGAACATGTTCAAATTAATTTTTGAATTGGGGTATAACTCAAATTTTGTGATCATAAATCTTTTTTTGGTGATTTGAAATTTCACAACATAGTGTTTTATATTTTGTAGGTTTTTGCGTTTATGCAAGTTTTTTTTCAAGTTGTGTATTATTATTTTCTTGCTATGTTTTGGGCTTGGATGTTGTAGGTGAGTTCATTTTGGTTTGGATATGATGTACCATTCAAGGATTTTATTTGTTATGTATTGTATGTGTCACAACAACAATAGTTTTAGGTGTTGATGTGGTAGTGTAAGACATTTCATTGTTTTTTTTATATTGTAACAATAGTAAAAATAGTTTTAAAAAAGAAGAAAGATAACCCCCTTCCCTTTTGCTATTAGTCTTTTATTATTAGTATTATTTCTTTTTTTTAGTTGTGAGGAAAAAAAAAAGAAAGATTTAAACTAGAAGACTAGTGTTTTTTTTTCCTAGTTTGTAATAGAAGAATAAGCAATAAAAATGTTATTTTTCTGGTTTGTAGAAGAAGGAGCACCAAATAGAATTTGGTTTTTTTTTAAGGAAGCAAAAGAAGAATGCAGTTCAAAAAAAGAAGATTGGTACCCCATTCCCCTTTGTTGATTTTCTTTTCCCTTCTTGTGCTTGTGAGAAAAAGAAAAGGAAAGAAACAGAAATAAAAGAAGATGAAAATGATGAAGAAGAAATAGACAACCTTTCTCATTTTTAGGATTATTCTTTTTCTTTTTTTTTAGATTTTTCTTTTTTTTCTTTTTTCTTGTTGATTGTGGATATAAATTGACAAAACATGTAGCCTTGCAATAAAAAATACAATTAAGCAAAAACTACATCCATGGAAAACAATGAGGGTTTGGCATTTGCTTTTGTGTGTCTATAGAGAGTTTTGTAATTTTTGGAGATGCAACATGGGGGGGGAGGGGGATGATAGGTATATTGTCCATTATTATTGTTTTGCAATTGCTATTTTGCCCTCATAGTGTTAACTATGAGTTTGTTGCATATTGCAATATGTTAGCACACAACACATAAAATTTAAATAAGCATAAGGTTTTGAGTGCAATATCCACATAGGAATAATAAATCACATGTGTAATGTGATGGTAGTTGCAATACTTGCACAATAGTCACAACATGTGCATTGGGTCTTTGGGGCTTAACTTGCAATGGCTTCATACAATTTGACAATATGGACTAGTTTTTTGTTCAATGTTATAATACTCACATTGAGCCCACAAAATGCCCATCGGTTTTTTGAGCATGTCATGCAATACTTGGATCAAAAACAAAAGATGTCGATTGAGTTTTTAACAACTCATGCAATACCTACATGTGAGCACAGAAAATACATCCACGATGAAAAAGGAAAAAAAAAAAAAGGAAAAACATAAGAAAAAAGAAAAGAAAAGAATGAAAATGAAAAAAAAGAATCTCAAATAAAAACATCTAAGAAAAAAGAAAAAGAAACCAGGGTTGATCATAATTTTAAAATAATTTAGAAAAAGATAAAAACAAAAATAAGCAAGATGTGTGAGTATTGCATTTTGTGAAATAATGTGAGATAAGTGAGGGTACATGGGGGCAAATTTTTGAGTACATAAATAATGAAAAACTTGTGGGGTCTGGTTGGGTTTTGGGTACCCCACAACCATTTTGGTATGGCTAAATAATGGGTGCGAGTACCCCCATACTTATTTTTCTAAAATACATATTCGTTAACCAAAATACATAAATACATAACAATATGGGATTTAACAAGTATGTATTTAATGATATTTAATATTTAACATATTTATGTAAATAAAAAACTATCTAAATACATACTTGTTAACCAAAATACATAAGTTCTAGAATCATTGGAATTTATTTTTTAAGTTTGCAATTTTTAAATATGAAAAAAATGCCACCCATTGTGTTCAGTGTTTTTTGTTTTGAATTTTTTTGCTCAACCTGGTGACAAAAAGAAGCCAATGAAACAGATACAAATGGCTTTTCTTTCTTTGTAGGAAAAAATGGCCCAAAGTTACCATGTTAGTAAGAGGGAATTTTTTTTGGAAATCACCATATTTAGACAATAGATTCAAACATGTTGCAAAAATATAGCATTATTCTTGTAAACTTTTCTATTTTCCTCTATGACATCTATGGTAGGCTGGCCAGTGGCTGAACACTTAAGTACTCAGGGTGGACCGAATCCAAGAGGAGGGTTCCATTGTTTTTGGTGTCCAAACAAAACTTGACCCTCTCTTCTTGGCACATTTGACAAACTAACAATCATCGAAAATAGATTAGAAATGAGAAAGGTATGGCCCCTCAACCTAAAGGGAGTTGAGAACTCAAAAAAAACAAACCATCAAACATTACAAAAGTCGATTCTCAAACACCCAAAAACTTCCTTTTATGTTGCTTTGTTGCTATTAGAGTTCAAAGATGATTTGTAAAACTTGAGGCGATGCTCTTATATTGTTTAAAATGAATAAGAAATAAAAAAGTTATGAGGTTTGGAAGTAAGAGGGGTCCAAAGAGGGAAAAAACACACACACACACACATTTTGTAAGTTGGAAGGTTTTTTTTTCCTTATTATTTTTTCATTATTCTTTTTCCTTTGCACATGAAAGATGATTGCTAGAGCTTGAGGTAGCTCTCCCCTAACATTTTAAATCATTCATAATGAAGCACATATGATGAAGATATAAATAAGTGTTTTGTCATAGGCAGGCGATCAGTGATGGGCTGGTCTACCCTACTACTCCAGCCAAATTTGGCTAAGTCCTCTTCTGGATGATTTGGAAGGCTCCAATTTGGAGGTATCCAATTTGAAAGCTTTACTATGTACATCCAAAGTCTAGTGTACTCTTGTACAGGGCAGTTCAGTGATACCTGTGGACTTGCTCTTACATATGTTGGTGCTACTGTCATCTTCATTTATAAACCCACTCTAATGTCAAAAGGAGCAGGAGCAGCAGCCTCAGAAGAAGTGAGCGCAAGAGAGAGAGAGAGAGAGAGAGGAGCAGAAAACAAAGGGACCCACACTGACAACTTCAATCATGTACATCAACTATCCTTCATAGCCTGTGTATAGTGCAAAGAGCAGACCAAAGGATTGTCCTATAACAGCTTAAATATCAAACCCAGTGAAAATGCAATTTATATCATACTTCATTCATCAAGTAGCACTCTCATCTTGAGAATTTCAAATGTTTTTTTTTTACAAGTTATCAGATGGTGGTGGGTGGTTGGGTAGGTAAGTAAGTTGGTAGGTGAGTGAAAATAAAGCCAGTGAGAAAATGCATTTGAAAATAAGGTGGGAGAATGTATTAATTATAGCAAAAATCATTTAAAAACTCAACAAGGAAAGGTGATACTAAGTCACCTAGAATTGCCTCTTAATGAACAAAGGGGTGTGTCACACTGTGGGCTTGCCATTTACATGAAAAAGTATCTTAAGGCAAAAGAAGAATTATGAAAACTCAAATATTTGACCATGCAAAAATAATATAATCTTCAAAAATATCCTCTAAAAGAAACCAAAATCCTTCCAAGATATTAGAACACTGCAACTAATCTCAAGTTTCAACACAAGCCAAAATATCATCTTTCAAAAATCCTTATGTATAAAAACAGACCTTATTACCTTGGGGGTGCAAAATCCCTTAAGCTATATACCCTATGTACTCTATAATGAATCTAAACACGATATACTTGCCTTGTTGGTAGGCAAGGCCAATAAAGAGTGTCTCGTCTCTCCTTGCAGAATAGATGTATGATATAGTTGGTAGTAGTAAGATGGGTCTGTAGTAGAGATTGGCTTGCTAGGCAACCAAGTCGAATAGATTGGACAACAGCTAGCTACCTATCAGTAGTGTTGGGCGGGTATCATCACTCCTTTCTAAAAGTGTTCGAGAGAGGTTTAGAGGTTCATTGCCACTAACTGCCATCACACCTTTGGCTGAATTGCTGAACTGTCAGCAGCAAGGCATCCTTGCTAGATTCTTAGTGCAATGTCAGATGGTTAGATCTGAATTGCTTCATCAGACTTAACGTCAATTGGGTTCTGGCTCGGGCGCTGTTTGGTCCACTTGATGACGCTAAATTGTAAGTAAGTAAAAGATCAGGAGGCTCAGGCAAGTTTTCTATATTCCAAAAAAAAATCAAGATTCTGAAAATCTTGTTTTTCTGGGTATTTGTCACTTTGTATCAAGTGTGAACCTCCTCACAGTCTGACACTTTCTGATTCCTATTCAGAGAATGCATATCCATCTGTCAGACACCACCTCTGTTGAACTTCTTTGAGATGCAGCATCATCATCACATGGAGTCTTGAGAGTAGATAACTTACAAAAAACACTTCACTTTCCTTCTTGTTGTGTTTCTCTTGGCCTTAAAAGCATTCATTGCCCAGGTTTTAAAATTATCTTAGACAAATAATTGGATGACATCTTTTCTATTGAGCTTGGATGGAATCGGAGGAAGTATTCATCCATCATCTGTCGAGTATTTCAATGGGAGGTTGTAATAACAAGCAGGTGATTTTAGCTGATTTTTTGGCATTAGGACTCTATGATGGAATGAATACCTAGCAATCGTATGTGATTTTGTTTGATGGAATAAACCCTTGAAATGTTAAAAGGCCCATTGTAAGAAGAATAAAATTTGTGTGTGCTCGGTGAATGATCCCCCTCACAAGGGGAAGCTTCAGATGCCCATGTGTTGAGCTCTTTTTTGGATGTAGGTCACATGAAAACTTTTGAATAGGCATGTGGTGATCCTCACCGAAGCCTATAAATCGTCAATATTATTCTGCATGTGCAAATGTGTAAACTTTTCCATTGATCTCCAACTTTACCTTTGTGTTTAGAAAGGTCATATTGGAAAAACCATTCTTATAGGTGAAAGCACCATATCCTACTAGGCAAGATAATCTTGTGCCATTTTGAAACATGTGCCCACCATGCACCCCCCACCCCCCCCCCCCCCCCCCCAAATGAACTTTTGAATTAACTTTGGAATGTTGTTCTTGTTGTGGAGCCAAGTTCAGAAATGCAAATTTCCAACAAGTGCTGGATGCTCTCTCCTAAAAACACCCTCAAGAAGTTGTAACATGATAAGACAAACATAATATATGACTTTTTCATCATGTTTTGGAAAGATTCTCCACATCTAGGATCACACCAAAACTTGAACCTCCAAGGATGTCAAGAATTTATGAGTTTCCTCCCATGGATGGGTAATTGCTTTTTCCCCATCTCAAGGAGTCGGGAAGCTCATGGGTGCCCTACTCAAATAACATTTCAGTAAGACCAATTTAAAATGTCAAAAAGGTTTGGGAGGGTTAGTGAATGACAATGGTTTTTCCTTCAAGGGTGGCCCAACCGTCCCCCCATTAAGGAGGATGATGGTATTCAATTGACCAATTGTATATTGCAAGCATGTCTAGCTTACCATGCACCCTTGACGATGAAAAGCATGGTGGGAGGAATATGCCCAGGATCAGCACTTTTGCTTCTAAAAAACCCACATATTAGGGTTATCCGTAAAGTCAGGCCATTAGGGGGCGAGAACAGTCAGTTTCGGCATAATAGGGCATCAAACGCGTAATTGGGAGTGAAAATTTTACAAAATGAAATAACTGGGACCCAAACTAGTTTTTTCCACTCAATTTTGGTGGTAAACTGAGTTTCATGCTGTGTTTCATTTTTCCTGAGCGCCTGCACCGCTGCTACATATATTTTCAGTGCTCCTACCTGTACAACTACTATAATTACTCTCAAAGCTTGTGCATTAAATGCTGAGTTTCAGCATTTCATACCCAGATTTAATAAAATTTCCTTACTTTGGAGATACCACTGAAAGAGGGGATAGGGGACGAAAGCAGAACAAATAGGGGGTGAAACAGAGGGTGACTTTAGGTATAGATAACTCTATTACCATTGCCACATTGTTTACCATGTTTTCAAACTCTTGTAAAGGACTTTGTAACCAACCCTATACAAGGTTATTGCAACACACCAGGGAGCTTGTAACCATACAAGATCAGTGCAACACTCACAGTGTCACAATGTTCATTTGTTGTGTTATACTGAACCTTGTTAGAATCCAAACTCGGTCCCTTTTTAAACAAATTTAGAATCTCTAGGTATAAGTACAACTTTTTCAAAAAAATTAAAAGCTTGACTTCATTTGTATAATTCAAAATAATTAATTTTGAGTAGTTGCACATGATTAATATTATATAATTTTAAGTGGAAAAATGTTAATTAGTTGAACAAACTAATACTACATTTTTATTTTAAAAATTATGTTTTAGATGTGTGTAATAATAATGGAACAGGACCTGTTCTTAAACTGGAGCAGGCTCGAATTTTGTTAAGAAAAGATCAGAATCAAAAAGTTTTAGGAATTCAAAGAACCAATCTCGAGACTGAATCAAAGGTTCCATCAAAAACTTAAAAAGCTTCAGAACAAAACCCAAACATCCTTTTAAATTCAAGAATCACACAACACTAATTATCTTCCTACCCGGTAACTACTGAGTTACATAGTATAACTTAACACCTACTATATTCCCTTCCTACTCTCCTATGGCAACTTTCCCACTTACATAAGCAATTACCTAGGTTTGGGGAGCGGTTTGTATATTTTTATTTTTTATTTTAAATCGTGTAATTTGAAGTTTGTTACGGTTTCAAATGAATTGCTTTGAGATTTGCTTGGGGAAATATCTGCATTTTTTGTTTTCAGATTTAAAGGAAACAAGAGGCAAGGACCGAAGTTCAGGCAAGCAAACAAACCACCAAACCACCAAAGAAAGGCAGGCCAAAAGGAGGAAAGGGAACCACTAAGAACCAAACCCTCCACCATCTTAAAACATAGTTTTCCATTGGGTTTTAGCTCCCTAGCTTAACCATGGTGGTTAGTTCAGTTACTTTTTTCACTACCTACTAACAAACCAGCTTGCAACCCATTTAAGAGGTGGATTGTTAGTAGCTAGGCAAAACAGTCCTTTTTTTCCTAGGTATATAATAAAGCATGTACTTTAAACCTAATAATCACCTTATTTTCTTACCTCTCTACCTATAGACCTATAGCACTTACTTCTTGCAGAATGGGTTACCACATAGGGGGGTTTAGGGGGGGTTACCATATAGGGTTTTACATAACTTTCAGATGAAACCAGATGGTAAACTCAGTTGAGGTTTTTATACCACAACTGAGTCATAACACAGGCTACCTATTCAGTGGATGATGGCTTGTGGCCAAGTCCAAAAGGATAAAGTGTGGGAGCATTGAAGGGCTCTGGCTCCTGACAGAGTTGATGACTTACCAACTGGAGAGATCATTGTACCCACAACTCCCAGGCAGTGCAGCTTAACTGGTTGTCTAGCCCTGGTACCTGGTGGCTTCTCAACTTGTAGTGTTTGTTTTTGGGACTTGCCCAGACAGAAGGATGAAACTTTCAAGATGTTATACATGAGGTTTTTCAAGCTTAAAGAGGATATTCAAAGCATCACAGACCTGGAAGCTACCCATTAGTATAAAGTATTAGTAGCTTCTTAAGAAATTTTGGCCCCTAGGTAATAATAAGTTTATTTTTAATATGAGGGTTTTTGAAACATTATGTTTTGGCTTGTGTTGAAACTTGAGATCAGTTATAGAGTTTATGATCTTTAGGAAGGATTTTTGGGTTTTTTTTTAGAGGATATTTTTTGAAGATTATATTTTTTGCATGGTGAAATATTTTGAGTTTCCATAATTCTTCTTTTGCCTTAAGATACTTTTTCATGTAAATGGTAAGCACACAGTGTGACACACCCCCTTGTTTGTTTTTCACTTGTGTGATGAGGCACAAGTTATGAATTAGCATTTCTTTTTTGTGGGGCGAATGTTTTTAGCAACTTAAACAGGAATATCATTTTGTCACAGATTCTTTGCTTTTTTTTAAGGCCAAATTTATCAAAGGTTTTGGGGATTTTTTTGGGAGAAAGCATCATCAGATTTGGACTACCCTTTTTTTTTTTACTTGTGAGGCTATTTGTCATCACTTTTTTTATTGTTTGGACAGTTTTTCTGAAAAAATTCAAACTAATGTTAAATGTATCTTAGGATGTTCATCACCTGGATACTACATGAGAAAATTGAGGAAAAAGGATGATAGTTGGTTAAGTGCTCTTTTTGGCCCTTTGGTCCCCTTGGAAGTTGGGTTATGTCCCTTGGGCTTGCTTGACCTGGTGGTTGTGTTTTTTGAGCCTTTGCAATAAGATTTTCTTATTTGCTTCCCAAAAAAGAAATTTAAGGGGTTGGGGGGGGGGAAAGAAGCCTTGGTTGAGATCATCCATAAGACAACAATTTAATCAAATTTGGCTTTCAAAAATGAAAGAAATAATATTTATGCATCTTCTTCCTAAACTGTTGGGCTACCTGTGGAAACCTGATGTAAAATCAGAAGACTTTTCCAAAATAAAATAAAATTGGCAATCAGAAACCCCTGAAAAAACACTCTTTTTGCATTTTTGAAAAATAATCATCACCTGGCCAATCGTGAATTAGAAGTAATAACTTTTATGTACTGCATCTTGTCGAGACCACTGTATTGTATGAAAATTTACAGGCTCAAACTCCAAACCCATTTTCATGTTAATTGGCCCAAGTCGTGTCACTTAACTAATCTCTCAACTTAAAGTTACAGTTCAATTTTGTATCTTTACAGACGGGCCAAGGGTTGTGTATGATAAACACTCTATGTTGTATGCCCTAAACATAAGTAAAGGCCCAAAATACAGGGTGTTGGTGGACGTGCTCTAAGTATATGTAGCTCACCATAATATCCCATGGGCATTTTTTTCTATACCCAAAACTCATTAGTTATCCCAGATCAAAATCCTACCCACCTTCATGTTTTTAATCCATAAAAATGGCCCAGCAAGCCATCCATGCCATTTTACATCTTTAGCCCCAGAACTCAAAACTCTGATAAAGACTTGTTTCTATAAGTTAATCATGTTTGGGTAGTTTACTTGTCACATGCATATCTGTGACAGGATTATGCTCAAAATGCCCCCTGAGAGATTTGACACATCCTGCACAAAATTCTGCATTGCTCAAAAGGTCACAGCCCTTTTGAGTTTGGAAACCTTAAGTTTTTTTGTGGCAAGATGATTTACCTAGTGATTTTAGTGGGATCGGCTTCGTGTTGTTATTCTTGAACCATTTCTGATTGATAAGAAATGGTGCGCAGATGGTCAATTTTTCCTTGAAACATTCTTAACGGCAAAAATCTCATGTGCAATGTTGTAGACACCCCCCTTATGTTATTCCAGTGAAACTTAGTGAAACTTTGTAGGAATTGATCAGCAGCATAATAAACTACAATCACCTAAAAGATGGACAATTGCTCCAACATCTAGCAGAAGGTACCTTCTTTTCATGGGGCAGTGCTTAGAAAAAACATACCTAACAATCAGTTCGTCAGCCATCCATCCCCAAAACAGAACAGAAAGAAAACTTCTTGCATGACTAGGTCATGCAAAAAGCTTCTTCCACCCAGAATTGCCTGTCTCTCAAGAGGACTTCCTTTCAGTAGACTCAAGCAGCAGCCACCTTCACCACGACAGAGCACAAACCAACACAAATCCAGAGTCACACTTCATGTACTGTTGCTGCTCAACACCCTCTAATAAGTAGTATTGAGAGAGATCATTCAGAGCTGATAGAGAAAGCTCTGTCCATTTCTCAGAACCATCATCATCAAGGAGCAAACTAGGTCAATCAATTACTTTCCATGCTTCTTTCAGTGTCAGAAGTACACATCCCAGATACATGCCTGGTTAATCAATCATGATTCCATGGTATCAGGCTGTTATCCCTTTTCCTCTATCCCAGAAGAAACTCCCAACATCGTCAAACAACTTTTGAAATAACAACAGCAATTCCAATGAAGCTCATCACAACCAGTACAACATAGTACTCTGCAGGAAAGCCGATATTTGCTTTGTTCCAGTACAAAGTGATCAGTCCCATTTGAAGCTCTCTGTAGCAAAATTTTCCAAAGGCCACTCACCAGTACATAAATCAATCAAGGACCACACTTGTAATGAAACCAGGTTCAGATTTTTTACTTAGCCTTCTATTTTGTATCCAATAGATTTACACAAGCGAAATTGGGTTTGGCCCCAAGTGCTTGACTTTAAAAGCCTTTCCCTATGGAGGACTAATCCCACTTTACTTATCATCTGCTCATCAGCTACCAAAAGATTTAATGTTAACAATCTGGCACCAATACAAATACCATGCTGATAGCTGATTAGTGTAATCTGAGGTATTGGAAACAGGGCATCCAAACATTGAACAATGGAAAAATGTTTGGATACACCAACAGACTTCTAGCAGTCCTACCAGGGGTGAGATAATGGCTGCACAATTGTCTCCTTCCTCAACCAGTAGAAAGTCCCTAGACACCCACAAGCCTCATGACATTGAACATTGACTTACTACTAAACTACCTTGTAAAATTGTAGGTAGCATACACCAATCTGATAACAAAGCTCTGTGTCAAGAGTCTCCTGACTTGCTTCAGTTGATCTCATTTACTGCAAGCTTCTGCACTAAATTAGAAGGCCTTATGATAAAGCACTAACTCTAGGATTTCAATTGAATGATAGGATCAGAATACTTGATGAACTAAACCCCTAAATATAATCCTTGTACATAACAACTTGGATACTAGATGTTGATCTCTGAGAACACCTCTCAGCAACCCTCTCAGATTTTCAGTAGATAGGTGGTTGTAGTACCTTCTGTAGCACCAGGTTAACCACTTTACTGTCATGGAGGTTCTGATACATCAGAAGACAACTGCACTTCCTGAAGTCTCAAGCAGAGATATCAAATGTCAGATCTAAGTACAGTCTTTGCACAAATGAAATGAAAGTAACTAGGTGTGGCCCAAACAGGAGATCAATATGATGATTCATCAAGAAAAGCTAGTCCCCCATGCAACTCATCATACTCTTCTGTTTTCTTCACAGTATCAAGAGTCAGATCTCTGCAAGTTCAAGAACCTCAAGATGCAAAATACAGTACCTTGCAAAGGTCTACAATGTGCTCTTATCTTCTGCATAGCTGCCGAAATAACTTGGAGACCTCTTGCTAGGCATTTCTACAAGAAATGATTCTTTCATTTCTGGAGATCCCACTGAATCTATTCTTTGTGTTCTCATCCCATCACCTAGCTCCAGCAATACTCAAAAGTACCAGCACATTTCTCCTCATTAGCTATTGATTGGGTTAACTGAAACAAATCCATGTTGTTCCGACTTCACACTACAACAGGAAACAAGAATAGGTCATATAGTTCTTGACCTAACCATATGCCAGGCTATCAACCCAACTTTATTAAAGTGTAAGCAGTTTGGCATAACTTTGTGATAGCAAATACTACATTGCCATTGAGTGAAAGTTAAATGTCCACCAGCATACCCAATCCTCCTCGCAGATAGTATTGTGAACAGAACTTCTGGATGTGTACATGTTAAGGAACTTCAGACCAACAACTACATGTGAAGAACAACTGAAGTGACATCCCACCAGAATCAGAAGTTGGAACAACCCACATGAGATATGTAGTTACAGCCTACCTTGGCTTTGGGACTAATATGAGAACATCCACTTTCCAGTTATTTTATACAGAGTCTGCCCTGCAGCTGTAGACCACATCAGATTGCTGGAGATCAATCAGAGATACCTGAATGGCAGATGGATGGGAATAGGCCGTTGGTGGAAGATCTTGGAAAGCACAAGAAAAATTCCCTCAATTCAACTCCTTGAATTGTTGGTTAGGAATCATAAAATAGCTTGACAATTGAAACACTTCAGACAACCATGCAATTAGCATGTCTCAATGAAGATGATATCCGAAAAGTCAGCATTATGCATCAGCACAGAGGTATAAGAAACACAGAGAGGAAGAGAGACAAAGAGATCATGTGACTCATGGTTGCTTTGGGGGTGAATCAAGCCTTGTGCTTGAGTTGCAAAATGGCATAACAGGAGGCAATGCAGCCTCCTGTCCCCAACTTGTGGACAGAAAAGGTGACAATGGATGTGGAGGAGATAACAGTGGGAGCAACTGTTGAGAACCAAAGTGATGATGCAACTGGCTCATATTAGGAGGGTATATTGGGCATACCAGCCAGGGAGCTCCAAATGGATAAGGCAAACAAGGGACCCCACTCATACCTCCATACAGGGAATCTCCATTGGCTTGAGAGGTGGAGCTTGGTGATGAAATCGGGATTTGTTCCCTTAGAATCGTGCCTGGAGGAGGAAATATTTCTGGCACTTGCAGTTGAGGAACACCTCCCATAGGGTCCACAACAGCCAATGGAATAGGGAACAACGGTGGGTAGTGAGCTGGAAACTGGATTGCTGCTGGAGTTGATGAAAGACAAGGCTTTTTAGGCTTCTTACTTCCTGCTGATGATTGAAAAACCCGTTTTTGGATGCCAGGTCCTGGTTTGGGTCTTGTAAAACTGAACTGTGAAAGTTTTATACCTTTTGAAACCATGTCTGGTCGACCATCTAAGAACCTGCATGCAACCAGTGAATCAATCACTCCAAGATACATGTCAGAGAGAATGCTAAAGTGCTCCCTGAAATATACATATCATACATGACACATGACTTGTTCATTAGGAGCAACAGTGTCTGCACAAACATAGCTTGTATGTGTAATGCAAGTGCTTGTTTGCCAACACAAAAATGTACACTTTTGAGTGCAAAAGCACAGCATAGGATGTAAGCGGAAAGAAAATACTGAAGTTGCTGATTTACAGAATGCTTCTTGCAATATTTACATACTTACTGACCTCTGGACATCAGCCATAGAGCGCAGTGTTTGGCCACAGGGACTCTTGTAATAGCTGCCCACACCAAGCACATAAACCAAGGATCATACATCAGTGGCAAAGACATATCAATGGAAGCTGCAAGCTAGCACTGGCTATTCTTACAATCTGGCCAGGTGATTTGGTCAAAAAGCAGGAAAAATCTTGAGAAAGATATGCAATGAGGGACAAAGATTTAGCACTTACACATCAGCAAAATTTCTGGATAGCTCCCCTCTGAGGACAACTTTGCGGTTAAATCCTGGAGGGGGCTTTGGAATGTTGTGCTTATCAACAGCCCACAAAATGGATGGCTCATCTTCAGAAATATCGGATGGATCCCTGCATGAAGCACCTTCTCTCCAAGCTTTCCCTTCCTCACAAACCCATGGATGCTGAAGGATTCTCTCCCCAATAGCTTCATACTGCTCCTTTGTGGGTATAATTCTCCACTTCCCACACAAATTGCATTGAACTGTGAAAGTACCAATCGTAGTAGCAGACCATCTGCACCAGCTTAATTGAGCAGAACATTTAGAAAGCTGATTGTGGTAAACAGTGAAGAATAAAAGTGTCTTTGGATGACCTATTCCTTGAATGAAGAAACGAAGGAAGTCCCACAAGAATACACATATGACATAAAATTGGTGAAATTGTGTACAGAAAGGACATGAGTTGAATCTTCTACAAACCAGTGTGGATCTCTAAGCCTTTGAAACTCTGGGACTTGTTGAATTGATCCCATCCAACACCTTCATCCTCTCATATGAAGGCAAATACATACAAAGCACATGTGGTAAGCTTATATGATGGATTTCAGATTGAGCTGCTCAAGGCAGTCCTTCAGAATCAGAGGAAACTGAACATTTGACTTAGTCTTCACCTGGGAGTCTCTGGAACTGGGTCTGCTGACAGAACAATACTAGTACCCTTCCCTTGGTCTTCATCAGCCAGAGCTGTCAATGGACAATGTGATGGTGTGACAGCCAGACCTCTTAGAGAAAACATTTCACCACCTTCTATTCGAACATCAGGAACTTCCTGGGGAATGGCAAAAGGTGCAACTGCTCCATTCCTCCCTATTTGGAGTGTTGTGGAGAGTAACTTGTCTGCAGAGGACTCATGCAGGATTTCCACTTCATCATCATCTTCATCATCCGTCAGATATATAACCACTTGGGCATTGGTACCTACAGAGTTTAACTCAGAATGTTACAAAAGTTTGCAAAGCAATTAACCTCCCAGAACTTGACAGCAAATCAGTTCTAACAAGGACATTGTTCAGTGTACCTAATGACACTCCTCACTGTGAGCCAAAGCCATGTATCAAGATGAAATATCTGAAAGAAAAGATATTTTCAGACTCAGATACACACCATGAGTGAACTAGGTTCATCCTTCATAATCATGAAAGTTCTGCAGAATCAGCAAGAAAAGGATCAAACATGATGACCAATATTGGAATTCAGGAGAATCCTGCAAAGTGAATTGTGTTAAGCAACAACAACATGCTCAGTGAGGGCATAGTGATCTTGTTTCTTGAGACAGAAACAAGATCACCCAGTTTAGGAGCATTGCTCTTCACAGGGGCAGATAATCACATTTTTTATTAGAGGGATAGAGAAGTACCTGACCCTCGTATATTTGTGTCTGCTACAGAGGGAATGAATCCTTTGGTCCTTGGAAGAACTGAACCTTTGGTCTCAGTAACGGTAGGCCCTGGAACATCAGCCTCAACAACATCTGCCTCAGCACCATATTGCTCCAGAATCCTGTCCTTGGGAAACACCACTGCCATAACATTGCTATCCAGGTCATTGACTTTGGCCTCCAATGGACTAACCTCTGGCACATTGGATTTGTTATCCAGGTCATTGACTTTGGCCTCCAATAGACTAAACTCTGGCACATTGGATTTGCTATCCAGGTCATAGATTTTGACCTCCAACAGACTAACCTCTGACACCTTGGATTTTGCAGCACTTGCCTCCAGAACATCATTCTGCTGTTCAGCTTTGTTTTCAGGGATACTGGCCTCTGGAACATAGATGACCTCCTCTGGTGACTTTGCCTTTGGCACGTCCTCTTGCAACTCAGCTCTAGTCACCTCCTCATGAGCCTCAGCCTTTGGCACCAGCATGTCTAGATTGCATTTAGTCAGAGTTCATATATTTCAGCAGCTGCAGACTCCCCTGACTGCAGAGAATTTCATGCAAACCAACCTTTGTAAGAGCTGGAATGGTGGCATTGTACAGTAGATGTTGCATCTTATATCCATGTAGTTTTCCTTGGCATATTTCACCAATGACAATCTCGTCACCAAAACACAGGCAGATTTCATGGCTCCTAAACTTAAACCCTAAAAAACTACTAGACTTTAGAATAGCAAACAATGCTGCTAGATTGCATTTAATCAGAGCTCATATATTTTGGTTGCAAGACTCTGCTGACTGCAGAACATTATTTCATACAATCCAACATCTGTGAGAACTGCACATATGCCATTGTACAGTAGATGTTGGCATCTAGCCATGTAGTTTTTCATTAGCAATTTCACCCATCACAATCTCATCACCAAAAAGCCAAGCAGACTTCATGGCTCCTAAACTCAAACCCTAAAACTAACTAGACTTTAGAAAAGCAAACAATGCTGCTGGATTGCATTTAGTCAGAGCTCATACATTTTGGTCACTACACCGAGTTGACTGCAAAGCATTATTTCATGCAAACCAACATTTGTGAGAACTGCAATACCATTGTGCAGTAGATATTGGCATTCTAGCCATGCAGTTTTTCCCTTCACAATTTTTACCAATCACAATCTCATCACCAAAAAGGCAAGCAGATTTCATGGCTCCTAAACTCAAACCCTAAAACTAACTAGACTTTAGAACAGCAAACAATGCTGCTAGATTGCATCTAGTCAGAGCTCATATATTAAAGGTCACTACACTCCACTGACTACAGAGGATTTTATACAGACCAACATTTGTGAGAGCTGCAATGCCATTGTACAGTAGATGTTGGCATCTAGCCATGTAGCTTTTTCCTTAGCAATTTTCACCAATCACAATCTCATCGCCAAAAGAGGCAAGCAGATTTCATGGCTACTAAACTCAAACCCTAAGACTAATTAAACTTCAGAATTGTGAGCAATGCTGCTCAAACTTACTTGCAGGGCATGTCCCCCACCCGCCTCTTCCAAAGACTAAAACAAGGTGATGTAGAAGATAAGAACAAATCACAGAAAAATGTTATAAATGTAGATTTACCTTGCAGTATAAGGCCGGCCTTACAATCAGTATGGCAAGCAAGACATGGCAGCAATTCTCACCATAGCTCTAAGGTGTAGACAAACATATGTCTAGATTGCACAGCGGCCTACATTATTATTATTCTTCTGTTACACAACTGCCTGCAAATGTCAGACGGAAACCGATATTCAGACGAAGTACTATTTTTCTTTCGACAGTGGAAGCAATTCTCAAAAGCCTCTCTCTCCCCACCAGATTCAAAACATATTTTCGCGGATGAAGATTATATCAGCAGGTTCTATAAAAAGGAACCCCTGGATGATAAGACTAGAATGAACAAAGGTTTTCCCCGAAATCTCAGGTCCGACACAAGGTTATAAAGAAAGCGAGAGTCTCGCAGGAAATCCTACCTTGCTGCTGCTAATAATCCAGCCAAATCGGACACAAAACCCGCAGGAATCCAAATTGACGGACCAACACAGCAACAAAAAAAAAGGACTGACTTACGGCAGCAAGTACTAAGGAAATACAAGGCAAGATTAATAAGAAAAGAATCTCATCTCCAATAGTAATAATACATACATACATACATCCATACATACCTGATGAGCAAGATGGAAAGACAAGGAAGTAATAAGAGCCGATCTCGCGTTCCTGATGCTGCCAAATTAAAAGGGAAATTATGCTCCACAAACGACAAAACCGAGCCAGAAAAAAAAAACACACACAACAATAAGAGCGACCGATTGGCCGTTCATGCGCCTGTCCCCCCCCCCCCCCCCCCCCCCCCC
>Ga0209611_10005053_pt1 | contig 22336 bp, 18 predicted proteins | sample S1TSphgellanicum_3_FD_187693 | JGI IMG/M metagenome (GOLD analysis project Ga0209611, IMG submission 187693) | Host-associated microbial communities from peat moss isolated from Minnesota, USA - S1T2_Fc - Sphagnum magellanicum MG (SPAdes) (version 2) | ecosystem: Host-associated > Plants > Peat... | reverse complement strand
GAACTCCCATTCAATAACTCCTGTCATAACTTCTCAGCATGGAGAATGCACTGGCCCCAGTGAAAACTTGTCCTTCAGGATACATGCATTGCAGATTCCGCCTCTTGGTTTTCACGCACGACGCGGAAAGAGGCACAAACGATTTTTTGTGGGGGATTTTTAGTTTGCAGAATCCAACTGTCCGGGCCGGTTTCCGGTCTCGGAATCCGACTTTCCGGGCTGGTTCCGCCAGTCAATTAAAACGCGGAACCGTCGTCGCACGCACAGACAGACACCACTGTTGTAATTATATATAAGATTCACATGAGGTGGTGAAAGGGATAAAGTAAAAGAACCAACCCTAATGCTATCCCATTCACACAACAGACCTAAAAATTGGCTTCAGGAAAGACATTTAGAGTGGGGATAAATCGGTTCAGATATCTTAACTCAAGAAAAAATTTCTTCATTGTTTTTGGATTTGGGATCAAGTTAGGCTGGAATAAGGAGGTTAGTTTGACCCCTTGATTTCAAAGGGTTGAAATACCCCCTCATGTTCACAAGAGTTTCTAATGTTGTTCTACCCAACATATTGACATTCATGTGAGAGAAAACCTGAAATGGTGGGCAGGAAGAAAAAAAATCAACTTGCATAATGTGTTATAAGTTATCAGGCAGAAAAAAATCCCAAAAACTGCCCGATTTTTTTCAAGTGTTAGGATTTTTCCAAGAGTGCCCAAAATGTTTGGGTATAAATTCAAAGTTTCTTCACCCTGTGTAAAGGGCCCAAAACTATCTGCAGCATAATTGTTTTCCGTAAAATTCAAAAACTTTCAACCTTTGTGATTTCCTGGACAGGGTGAAATTTCTGAAACTGCCTGGAATTTTTCCAGAGCTTGGTCGAAAAAATTTCTGCTCAATCTTTCCAAGCATCAGGATTTGTTGAGTTCTCAAATTTTTAAAAAAATCAACCTATATAATCTGCCCGAAATTTATCGGGCAGAATAAAATTTCTCAATCTGGTGAAATTCTTTCAAGCATCCTGGAAAACATTTCTCAGGAACTCTAAAGTGCCAAAAAAAATGAGTGGCATGAAAAACAAATCCTCAATTTCCCCATGCTGCCCAAACTTCTTGTGTAGTTTTGAAAACCCCTCAATGTGAACGGTTCAACATAAGTTTAAATTAAGCCCATTACTTTATTTTATCTATCTCCTTTGTGTGAACATCTCAAAGGTTACTTTATTGTTTATATTTTAGTTGTTTTAACCCTCAAATCAAGAAAAGGTTGAATGGAATAAAAATATTGCTACTAACCCTTGGTGTGAATTCAACTTTAGGCATAAATACTTTTAACCTTAAACAAAATATTTTTAAAAATTAATTTTAGGTTTCATTGTTAAGAAGGTTTTAAACTTAAGTCAAAATAATAAAGAGATTACAAATTTAAGTTTAAGTGTGAGGCCTAAGTGCTAAAAACATTCTAACCCCAAGCCAAAGTGCTAAAAAGATTCCAACCCTAAGTCAAAATAATTTTAAAAATTAACGGTTGGGTTTAAATAGATTCTAACCTTATTTTAAAATAAATTCTTAACATTGGGCTTAAATAAATTCTAACCTAAAGTCAAAATTTTAAACAAATTTTAATTTAAAGCCTTAGTGTTTTATCCTCAAAGAAAAATAATAAAAAGATTTTAACCCTATGGCTAACTGCTTAAAAAATTCAGCTCCAATCAAGAGTGGTAAACATATTTTAACCTAAAACCGAAATAACTATAAATTTAAACCCTAGGCCTAAATTGATTTTATCCTTAGCTTTAAAATTTTCAACCTTGAGCCAAAATATTATAAAGATTATACCTTCAGCTTAAATGCCAAAAAGAGTCCAACCCCAAACCCAAAATATGATTTTAAAAAATTAGTCGTAAAAAAAATATTAAACTTTTTTACACTAGGCTTTAGAAAGGTTTTAACCCTAAGCTAAAATACTAACAAGGATTTCAGCCATAGGTTAAATTATTGAAAAAGATTTATACCTTAAATCAAATTTCAACTTGAAGCCAAAGTTTTCAAAACATTTTAAATGTACACCAATATGTTAAAATAAGTTCTAAGGTTAAGACAAATTATTAAAAAGATTCCCAACCTAATTAGGCCATTCATTATCTCTTGGCATGTACAATATTTGTTCTTTGAGGCACTTTTCCATTATTTACGTATCAAAAGTCATGAACACATCTGAAACTTACATGGAAACGTCAAATCCCCAAGCTGGATGCTAAAAAGTTTGATGGGCATGCCTGCACTTCCTTTCCACCTCTTTATTGTATACCAAAACTCCCAAGGTTAATTCGTTGTATTGTGGAGACATTGCATATTGCTAAGATCAGCACTGTTGCCCTTGCTGATGAATTGAACGGGTGTAAACGAGTAAGGGCAACAGTGCAAGCGGTACCGACTATCGTGTGGGACGGTAATCAGGAAGCTGTCAACATGCTGCCGTTGCCATTGGCCGTTTTTCACATTCATAATTTTCTTGTTTGTGGCATATGACAGACACCCACGCAGAGGTTTCAAAAGTTTGAGCCACTGCCACAACAAGGACATGAATGTAAAGCCCCCAAATTTCGATTCTTGCGAATGCCAAGAAGTTGTGAGAACTGGTCAAGCCTAGCATATGGGACCACTTTCTAGCCCACCTTAGAGAAGATTTTAAGAAATTTCCCTTGTGTTTGTGACCAATGGATAAAACCCAAGGAAAAATAGCCCTGGAAGAAAAGATGTGACAAAAGAGCGCTGTCAGCTTTTCCAGGTTATTCAGATGAAATCATGTATTTCCCATTACCATGCCCAAGGGTCAGTTTCCGCATATAATTGTTTCTTTTCAAAAACTGAATTTCATTTTTTAATTTCGAAATTATAATTTTTTCCATCATCTATTATAATATTGTGATATGAGTAGTGAAATTATTCAGAATGTAGCCTATGATAATTATGATGATTTTCAACATGTCAACTTCATATTTTCACAAAATTTCATTTCACTATTTTGAGTATTATTTAATAAGGAAACTGACCTTAGGGTAAGGTATTACTGTCAGAGTGCATTACCGATTGTCACGTGTCCTCAGCACTGTTGTTGCTCAGGCCACTGAACAGCCAACTAACCCTTGTTACGCTCAGACGTAGGCCCTCAGTACGCACCCCAATACATAGTCCCCCTGGCATTACTATGGGAGCAAAAATAGTGACCAACAAATTTAAGAATCAAAATCTTGCTCGGCCAATGAACAGATGCAGCATGCTCCAGAGAGGCCCAGGATTTTTTTCTTTTGGAAGGAGGATGCGAGTTTTTTTCTTTTCTATGTTGGGTAAGTGGGGGTTGTGAGTTGTTTTCTTTTCTATTTTGTGTCATGGATGGCTTTTTGTGTTATGACAAGCTTTTCTCTTGGTTTAATTTGCAAGGTGCTTGCGAAGGTCCAAAAGTACTTCTATTAAATGAGTGAGCTGCATTGAAAGAACATTAGAGAGAAAGCATACTTTTGTTTTTGTTTAGTTTGCAAGGTCCGAAAGTAGTTCTGTTATTTTCCCTTACATGGGTGAGCCACATTGAGGTAACATTAGGAAGAAGATACTTTTGTTTTGGTTTAGTTGGCAAGGTGGTTATGGAGGTCTTAAAAGGGTTTTATTCTTTTCACTTGCATGGGTTGGATAGATGGATAGAACATTATAGATAACTTTTGTTTTCATTTAGTTTTCAAAGTGGTTGTGAAAGCCCAAAAAAGTTCAATTCTCTTCACTCACAGGGGTTTGTCACATGTACATAAAACTAGAGGGGTTTTTTTTTTTGCTTTTTACTTTAATCAACAATTTTGATAAATTCATTGCTCTCATGTCATTTTTTAAATTTATTCTTTGTGCTATGGAGAAACAACAGAGTTGCATGCTTAGTGTAAATAAAACTTGTTTGTTTGCACAGAGATTTTTTAAAGTTTCAAATTTTTCATGTAAATCAGTGGCAAGCCAATTAGTGGACAATTTTTATCTTAGGACTGTGTCAGTGTGTCAAGAGTGGGTTTTTGGTTTTGGGTCAGAGAGGTCTATCACCAAGAGAAAAAAATTGTCAAGGTTGTCCCCCCAAACTAATTAATATGAATCACACTACCTATATCACCACCAAGCCATGGATTGAGAGTCCCAGGAAGCTTCTCTCCAGTTTGTTACAATTTCAGCAAAAGTTTCCTTCTTCTTTGACATCTTCTCATTTAAGAAATTTTCAGAACTATGGCAAAAACTGGGGCTATTGTCTATAAATTTGTGGGATTTTATGCATGCAATAAAGATTTCCGGAAAAAAAGGGACTCAGGTTGAAGAGCAACAATTTTCCTCTAAAGTAGGGAGCTGAAGTTGAGATCAACACTTAATCAAAACAAAACAAAAAAGTAAATTGATAAAAAAAGAGGGCCTGAATTAAAATCTTCCCAACGTTGGTAGTAAAACAAATTTTAGCTTGAGTTTTGTTTTTTGTTGTCCTTGATGTGAATGTCATGCAATAAAGGTCCTTACATGAAAAAAATGGTTTCTTTTCATCCTACTTTGTGAGAAAACTGCTCATCTTTGCCCTGAGTTCATTTTCTTTTGTGAATAACCAATGTTTCATAATGAAAAATATTTCAAAGTGAAAGAGGGGCCCAAAGACAGGGTTATTTTTAAAGATAACTTTAATTCATATGACTATGATTTTGCATTAATTGATTCTCAAAAAAGAAAGCTGAAAAAACAAAGTAAATCTGAAAACTCAAACTCCCAACCACCTCCAACTAATGACTCCTCCAACAACTATTTACTTCACAATGTATGTACAATTTTTTATTTACAATTTAAATGTCAAATTCTGGAATATTAAAAATGGATTTGTGGGTGTGTTAACTTTATAGCAAGGCATTTTTAAAATTCAACTTTCCAAATTTGAATTAAAGGTGAAATTGAGGTCATCAACCTACCTTTTGATTAGATAGATGTTTATGTGTATTTAAATGAGGCTATTTATTTCATTGGAAATAGTTGGTCAGTAAGCATATTTCAACATTTTGATACGTTGCTAAATAAATATCTGTTAAGAAAATAAAATTGTTAAGGATGAGGAAGACGTGCATGGTCTTTAAGAGTGTTGATCTAACATACAGTCTTGCTCATGGTACATATGTAGTCTGTCTGGTATATGCACCGGTATCAAATCTGGTATGTGTTGCTGCAATACCAACCTTCTACCCGTACTGGCATGGTCGCAACTAGGGATGTGAGGTAATATTAGGTCAATATCAGTATACCAGGTATATATTTGCTTCATTATAGCCAAAAATCAATCTTGAACCTAAATATGTCAGAACCACGCTAATACGAAAGTTTTAAAAAGAACCTTATACCAAGACCAGTAGGTGGCATGAAAATTAGAAAAAGGACTAAACACCTGGATCAGGGTGGTATGTATGGAATAGCAAAAAATTATTATCACTGGCCATAACCTGTGGTATAAAATAGAGTTATCCGTAAAGTAAGACAAACACAGCACCAGGACCCTGAGTTTCGTCATACAGAGGGTGAGTTTCAAAAAAAACTTGCCAAAAAAACATTAGCATTGGGAAGGGGGGGGGGGGTAAACTGAGTTTCATCCTGTCTTGCTTTTTTCCTGAGCGTCTCTACTGCGGGTACATATATTTTCATTGCTCTCACATGTACAACTATTATAATTATTCTCGAACCTTGTGCATTAGATGTTGAGTTTCAACATTTCATACTAAGATTTAATAAAATGTCCATACTTTGCAGATGCTACTGAAAGAGGGGATAGGGGGTGAAAGGAGGCCCAAAGACAGGGTTACTTTACGGATAACTCTAATATTTCAATAACTAGTTGTCAGAAAACCTAGACTAATGAATATTCTTGTGGCGATCGAATAATCCTAGTACCTTGGAAGGTTGTGACTTCTTTTGGGTGCAGTGACAATAATTTCAAGCCATTTTACTTTGATTCCTCCAGCCAAATTGGGCTAAACCAGCTTTTCAAATCTGAATATTTAGTACCATTGCAATGCGTATTACATTCTTCTTATGAATGTTGCAGACAATTTCTTGACTTGAAGGTATCAGTGAATTGGTCCTGTATTGACTTTTGTAGATACCAGCATGGTCCTGCAATGGGGTCCTTTTTGGAACTTTCATACAGCTTGGTCCTGGCATTTGGTCCTTTTTAATACTTTCATATGAGCTTGGTATTGGGTCCAAGACTGAATTTGGTTGGCATGAGGCAAGGATATATTTGGTATTGAAACTAGTATGAAACTTGTATTACCTCAGGTCATACCAGCCTAATATGGTCCCTCAATACTAATGAATAGGTAACCAGACTTTATACCACATGTATGTGTATATGCTAGATCAACACTGGAAGGTATTTATTGTGGAGTTTCTTTGGAATTTTTATGAGGATTTAATAAAAAAATTAAACTTTCAGTCAAATTGTCAGTTGCAATTTGACTCAATCAAAGTATTCAGCATGTTTCCTTCTATCTTCATCTCCTCCTTCCCATTTGTATGAATGACTGGTTTCCAGAGGACAATGAGCAACAAACTTCCATTTTCTTCCAAAATGATTCAGAGGGTTGAATAATTGAAAAGGTAGGAGCTTTTTGCCAAAGTCCATTTTGTGTTAAACAGCGTGCACTAGGTCATCATTGTTGAGTATATTAAGGCCACATCAATTTTTGGCTTAACCATTGTGGTAAGAATGGAAGTGAGACACCAACATGTCTTGTAGCATTACCATTGCTTTTGATGAAGTGTTTGAAACTTGTGATGGTGTTCAGTGTCTCAAGTCTCAACCAGTGTTTTCTTCTTCCAAGTTTTGAAGATAACCTTTGCTTCTGGATCTGGTTTTTAAAAAAAATCTGATGGGGGCCTCTAATTTCAGTTCCTAGTTTTCTTTAAAATCATGTAACCTTTTGTCAGGTTTTGAACCTAGTTCCCATATCCACAAACCTTTGATTTCCAAGTTTTCTACAAAAGCTTCAAACATAATCCAATTTAAAACCATCCGAATACATGGTGGAGGAGAAAAGCAAGCATGGCTTACAACTGGATGGTAAGTACCTGTTTCGTTTTCTTGGTGGGGGGAAGTATTTAGAGTAAGGATGTTGAAGTAGAAGGTGCAGATGTTTTGTGGACAGTTCACGCAGAAGCTGAATTCTCCAAACTGGGTATTTTGTTTTTGGGGTCTCCTATTTTTCTTGTCTGTGGCTATGCTGAGTTTGATGACATGAGATCAGGGAAGTGATGAAAATTACAGGGGAAAATTACACTGGTTGCATCAAAATTTCTGGGAGTAAATGTGCCTGGGGGAAACTCCATCTTTATGAGAATGTGTGGGTTGTTGGGAATTTGGCTGGGAATTGCGGTCAATACTTGTGTATAGGGGAGCTTTGAGTGAAGATTGTTTCATGAACTTTTTGGGTAATGTGTTGTTATAGTTTGGCAATTCAACCGCTTGTCAAAACCTTCAATTTCTGGGACTGTGTGTTGTTCAGGAAACAAGCCAGTGGGACAAGATGAGAATATCCTTAGTTTTAAAAACTGTGTTTATGTGTTGATGATGCCCTCTATTGATCATGGTAGCTCATTAGAGGATTCGGAGGGATCTGATCCACACAAAATCCATAGATTATAAACAACAATTGTCTCTATATGGTGAGCAGCATTTTGATTAGTAAGAATTTGTGTTGACACCTACATTTGTGGTTGTGTAATTGGAAGTTGGAAGTTCTATATGATGCAGCCAGAGTAATGTTCATGATGTACTTGAGATCTCAGGTGCATAACAATTAGATTGTTACCCTTCCTTTTTGGTGACACTAGAATTAAAAAAACATTTACAGCTAGATTCACATTTTGGTTTAAGTTCCAGCAGGAGGTTCAGTTTGCAGTCCAGTTCTTGTTTGGTTCCAACATTAGATTATTTCCATGTTCATTTACAATTTTTTTTCCAGACTCCAACATCTCAATCAACATTTAAGGATGCTATATGTGCATGCTAGTTGGGCAGGTATCAAAAATGAAATGGGAATTGGTTAGAAGTTCAAGCCGATTCTCACCAAAACATTTGTCAGATATCACTTATAATGATATTCAAGTTAATATTAGATATGCAGGATCTCATTGGGATGAGAATCGACCCCAGAGACCTTGTCTCTTTATTTAAACTAGTAGGTAACCCGTGGCTACGCCACTTCAGCCACCCCGAACGCTCTGTTAAGCTCTATTGTCTGCACGATCATGTTACAACACCTCTGTGTAAACAACATTGCGAGTGTACACACCGGCAGGTGCATCTTCATGAGCATCCTCCCACCCATATGTAACCAACAGTTTCACCTCTCGGGGCACCCAATGCGCGACATGGCCACATACAACTGGCCATGTGTAAATACAGGCTTGGGCAGAAAAAAAAAAAGTAATCGCGGGTGCATGCGTACGTGCGTGTGTGCGAGATACTGCGCTGTTTTTTTTGACCTCTTGCCCAAATCCCAGGCGCTGCACGGATTCGCCTCTCACACAACCATCTGGGGCCACAAATCAACGGGTGTCTGTGACGAACACACAGACAGACAAACACCACGTTTGCTTTAATATATAGGATCTCAAAAAAAAACCCTGTCAAGTTATTTGAATATAGTAAGGTACAAGTTTCAATTCTGAGCTAAATACCTTGGAGAATGATCTCCAAATTTGCCTGTTTGGTTCTGGGATTCAAGGTAGTTTACAAATAGTTACAACTTTGGCATACTTTCTCCCCATCCTCTCTGATCACGGCTGTGACACCCATCTTGGGTCGGAACAAAATTGGGATGGATGCCCTTAAAATTTTGCTAAAAAATGGGCTCCAATTTCCAGTAGCTCATCATTGAGAAGTAAGTAGAGTATGCATATAAATATCCCATTCTTTGTGCACACATAAATTCTAGTGCGCCATATTGCAGATCAGTATTCAAAACCATTAATCTCTGATGCACAATTGTAACACTATATCATCAGGTGTCCACATTGAGGTATTGCTCCATTTTGTAACTAAAGATAGCTTTCTCCTCTAACACCCATGGTAAAGCGCCATGATGTTAAAATGATAAACCTAGATACTATTCTATTGAAGCTTTAGCACTATTCACCAGAGAAACTTAACTAGGAAGACGCTCGTTCAACCTTGGGTGTGACATAAATCTAGATAGTATTCTGTACAAGCTTTAGCAAGTTTCACCGGAAAAACAGAACCAGGAAGATACGCCCTCGAACTTGGGTGTGACACTACCATCTTCGTGACCTGTCTCTTGCATTCGAGTCCAGGACGGAAACTCAAAATATCCAAAAGCGCATTGACAATGTGAAGTGTCACCTTCCCCACCTTTCTGTCCAGCGGTATCTGGTCACAATCACCAACTGCATCCACCATGTGCAGTTCGTGTTCTTTCTTCTTCAAAAGTTCCTGTTCTTTGATTTTTTGGGTAAAAAAAGACATTTAAATGTATCTAAACAATGAATTATTCACAAGTTCTAATTTAGTTTCTTTACATACAATTTAGTTGATTCCTTAATATGTGATGTCACCAAATTTATTTGCGACAGAACATTTCTTGTATATTTGGTTTTCATTTGAACTTAAACAATATTCAAGATAAACTTATGAAATGCATGTACATAAAAAATTGTGGGAATAAGGCATCTAAAACCATGCACATTTCTATATAAGAACTTATATAACATAAAGGCCCAAAACCAAAAGGGACAAATGTACATTTAAATCATTTGAAACCCAATATCTATATGTTCCTTGATTGAAGGTATAAATAATTACAAAAACATTTCTGCTATATTAAACAACATGAGGTTGGTGGGATATAAGGACTTTAAAAATCAAAAGATTTGAATATATTTTATCTTGGATCCAAAAGGCTTAATTCACATTCAACATTGATATTCTATCTATCATTGTTGGAGCCACTTGACAACACATTGTTTTGAGTAAGATCACTTTAAATTGTTATACTCATTTAAAAAGTTTTCATTTTTCTCCTCTTAATACAAACTCCATTTCACCCAAAAGCATAGCCAACATTTGGGACATCAATGGACAATCTTGAGGTGTTGTTTAAATACATAAAAATGCCATGTTGAGCACATGTTGCAATTAACATCAAAAACAATATTATTGCATAATTTTCATCAACAAGATATGATAACATATTTCTTTCGTCCAAAGACCATGCCTACATGAAAAAATGGTAATTGAGGCCAACAAAAGATCTTTAATGTTAATTGAATTATAAAACTTGTCATAAATCATTTAAACTACATGGTATGATCTTTAGTTATATTTGCACACTCATACAACACATTATCGTAAAACAATAAGAACTCATAAGGGTCAAATCACCATCAAATGAGTCAACGATGACAAGGGACTCAAGGACTATGGGTCCTTTGATAATCATTTAAATTTTTTTTGGATGAATTTTTTTGCAAAATATTTATAATTGCCCCAATACATCACATTTTTTATGTTAATTTTTGTTGAATACCTATGAATTTTTCTTTAAGTGTGTATATTTTGTAAAATTGTGTGTTTCATTTTGAAAAATGTTCATAATATCAAATCATACCAAAATATGTTAAGTATTTTAGGGCTTAGTTTCTTATATCCTATGTTACAATTTGTTATTGTATGTCATGTACATTACACCCCATTTACATGTGGTAAACAAAAATTCAATTCTAAAATTCTGAAATATATTTTGAGTTTTTGAAAATTTGAAATTTCACAACTTTTTAAATTGTGAATGTTTTTTGAATGGGGTAGTAGGTTATTATTACTTAAATATTTTTCTTTTCAATTTTTATCAAGAGAGTCCTCAGTTTAGTTTTTTATGGAATAAATTATTTTTGAAATAACTATTGTTCAAGATCCAAAAGTCTTGCATGAAAATAAAACTCAAATCAAGTTAAATGAATTTTAAATTTGAATTCCTCAAATTCAAATTAATCATTTAGCACAACTTCCCATGATTAATGTGGCATTAAAATGACACAAAATGTTTATATGTAATTTAATTTTGATGTGTGTCATTGAAGCTTTTTTTCACAGTTGCTTTGTATTTTAGATTTTGGATTTTTAATGTAAGTGCCTTGGTTGAATGAAAATGCATTTAAATTATTCTTGTTATTTGTTGTCCATGGCTGATTTTTTAAAAATATGTAATTTCAATACCTTGTTAAAAACGAGAATTGAAAACATTGTGTTGTTCCTTTTACTTCAAAAAAAACTAAAAATTTGGCTAATTTCAAAGGCTTGTGTAATGTGTGCACATTAAAAAGAATTCATATTAAAAAGATAGTCTCACAATTGAAATAACTAGATTTGGTTTATATGGTAATTGAAACAATGCAACCAACTAGATGTTTTGCCTAAGAATGGGGATTGAAATTGGCCAAGTTTCTTCAAAAAAATGGATTAAAAAATTGCCCCATGAATCAAAAAATTGGGGAGATGTAATCAGATCAAGGGTTCTTCATGAGAATCATTTTGTTTAATCGAGATGTTTTCTCTCAAAAATGAATCAACAAAACCACCCTTCCAATCTTCTAAACCCTTGTAACCAGCTAATTTGTAAAAAACTTTATAAGGAATTAAAATCCGTCAATTCTCTAAAGTCTATTTTTTGCTAAAAATTGGAACCAACCCATTATGTAAATTCTGAAAAGTCAACTACCCTAAATCCATAGTTCTTGAAAAAACAAAAAACCATGCACTGTTGAAATAGCTCATTTTGCAACCCTATGACCACAAAAGGTTCTGAAACCTAGTGGTGTGCAAGTGAAACTCCTGTGAGGCCTTTCCCAATGAGCTCAACTTGGGCATGGGAATGGTGTGTAGGTTAGGTCAAATAAGTGATGTGCTTCTAAAAAAATTGAACGCATGAACAATGAAATTGATAGATTTGGTGTTTTGAATTATTATTTTTAGTTGCCTTGAGTGAACTAATACTTACTTGTGTAATAAAATTTATTAGGCTTGTGAAAATTTTAGAAGGCCAATGCAAATGGTAAAAAAGGTTCATTTTAAAAAATGTTCAACAAGATAGGGTTGAGTGCAAGCTTCAAAATTATTTTTTCAAGCCAATGAGATCCTAGATTTGATGATCTGAATTTGTTTTCTTAATTATCTTGAGTGACCTAAAGGGTCGTTTCCAATATCTCCTATTCACTCATTCTGCAAAGGTGAACCAGCACTCACATTCGTACTTTCCCCTTTTTGAGTGAGGCCTCTTAATGAACATAATAAGCCCAAAATATGTTAGATTATTTGGACTCAAAGACCTTGATTTACTCTAAGGACACCATATTTGCACGATTTAGAAGCAATTTAAACACCTTTAGGGATTTTGCCAATGTCAATACATCCATATATGACATGTAAATCCCATGTATAATTACACTTACATTCAAACTTTTTACACTTCAAGCTTTTAACACTTACATCATTGCCTTGTATAAGTTTTTCACACTTAACCTCCAACAGTGCTATGTAAACGTTATAGGGGCATGTTAAAGGCATGCCAATGTATTTACTATATACCTTCATGACTATAACTCCTTTATAGTTGCATTTTATTTCTGGAATCTACAACTGGGCTCTCCTATATTCTCTAAAATACAAATGTGTATTTCCTCTTCTTTGAGCACTCATGACCATGCTTCAAGTTGTCAGACTTATCAATCTATATACAATTCCACACAAATACACTACTCCCTTTACAAAGCTTGTACAAGGATCACGATGGAGAATCTACCATGAGTGAGCACATAATATGCCTCAACTCCACACAAATGTCAGGAAATGAAGGACGTGCCTTAGGGTCATGATCATAACAGGCTTGAACCAAGTTGGACAACTGCTTAGGACATTGCTCAGGCATATCTGGTCTCTCACCATCCTTTATCCGCTTCCGAAGATCCGTCAGCTCCAAATACTTGAAGAAAGGGACACGTCCGGTCAAAATCTCATAACACACCATCCCAAAGCTGAATACATCAACTCTGAAATGATACTTCAAGGACTCACTTGACAAACTTGGACCAACATTATGACCCTCTGAATCACCAATCAGTTCTGGCGCCATCCATCGAGCTGTACCCAGATCCATTGTTAGGTAGGAATATGTACAACTTAATTCCTTTATTTTGGAGAGCCCAAAATCAGCCACTTTTGCATACACATGCCTATCATGTTCATTGTACTTCACAAGAATATTCATTGATTTCAGATCTCGATGAACCACCCTGTTTTGATGCAAGTAATTCATGCCTTCTGCTACTTGCAACATGATGTCAACTGCTTCAAGAAGCTTGAATGGAGCAGCAAGGGTTTCCTCATTCCCCAATCTTCTCGTCATCAATGAATGGAGATCCTCATCCATCAGCTCCATAACAAGGGAACAAGAACGATCCCTAGTTGCACAACAAAACAAGGGCAAAATATTGGGGTGAGACAATCCTGCAAGAAGACATGCTTCTTTTCGCATAGCTTCATTTTCTGGTCCATGAAAACACTTCTCTGCAAAATCTTTGCCAAGCCATGTAACTTTGTGAACAGTTGCAGAACTTCCCTTTCCTATTTGACCATTTGGCACTCGATGAATACTTGTGTATTCCACTTTCCAGGCATCAATCACACTAGTTGCATTATGCTGCAAGAAAGTGGCTCCATTAGAGGAGATTTCTAATCTTTTGATCAGATTCTCTGAATCACTTGACCCAACCTCAGTCAATCTTGACAGCAACCTTTGTCGATCCTCCTTTGCTTTCTCATCAATGAAGAGAAATGCTTCATCCTTGACATCATCAATCTGCTTTCGATTGTGAAGTTTAGTGAAAAACTCCTTTGTTGCTCCTTCCTTGAAAATGCTTTGCAAAAGTTCCATGTACAACCTTAATTTAAAAGTCAAGGATGCAAAATGCTCATTCGCATTTGCAAAGATGATGGCAGCTTGGATCCATTTGGGATTACAACAATCATGAACAAGTTTTTCAGCCTCCTTAGCCAGTTGTGCAAGACTTTTCAAAGTATCATGTGATTCTTGAATGTGTTGCAAAGATGCGTCCTGAATGCATGCCTTTGCACCTGTTAAAGTATCACAAAACTTCTCCAATAAATATTGACATTGGAGCTCATTGATCATGGGTATTGGATTTACACTTTGTGGAGAAATCAAGATCTGGACATCCTTCAGAGAGTTTGCTGCAAGGTCCAAGTACTGAGACAAAACCCCTTCTATGATATTTGGTAGCTTTTGGGGAACTTCAGATGAAAAGCTTGGGTGCCTCCATAAAGAATCCTGGCAAAGAGAGAGTATGTTCAATTTAATCAAGTCAGTATGGTCCAGCTAAAATCTTGCAATGAGAGTTCACAATTACAATTTGATCATATTTTTGTTACATATGCGCATGCTAAGGTGAAATGGTATGCTCACCAGTAATTGAACACTTGACACCTAAGCCATCCTTGGAGGCATCTATATGCACATATACTTATATGATTAGATCTACACTTCACATATATACAGACTTTTTACTAGTAATGCAATATCATAAATACAGTAATTCATACTGTCTTTGAACACAAAAACTATGTAAAATCATATCAATCCAATAAGATGAAAAGTTCATGCATTTTTGTAACACTGATTACACCAGTCTACAAGATATAGTTATTGTTTGTAAGTATTGAAGTGAGTAATATATGTTTGTTAATTACAAATATGTGAAAAGAGGAAATTCAAATAACCTAAGATATTGAACAAGTCAGCAAAATTCATGCTCACGAGGAAGGCAGCAAAAGGATTGATTGAGTCTATACTGCTCACCTCTTGCTGACAAGATCTTATGAATTCCACAAGCTTGTAATAGCTTGGATGGGACTTATCAAAAGGCTTGCAAACCGTGAAGTGATCACAATCTTCCAATAGAATATAGTTATTGTTTGCACCCCTTCGTGCTGATGTATCTTCCACCATCTTTTTTCCCTGGTGAAGGCATTTTTGATAATAAACAAACTGAGATACTCCCAAGTAAAACAGCTGGCACTATCTGTATCTTGAATGCTAGGCTCATGGAAAATGAATTAGCAAGGGTATCCTAACATTCAGAAATATTGGTGATCTGCCTTTGAATCAACATAGAAAGTCATTGCTTACCAGATCTTTAAGATGCTTGCCTTCAAGGAAAGCATACACAAGGATAGAGTTTTGTTGTACGATTTCATCAAACTTTACTGACAAGTCCTCCATCCTTCGTTGAGATGGTTGGAGATTCTTCATGAACTCAGCCAGATTCACCCGTCTAAATAGATTGTCCCGAACAGTAAAGTATGATTCCAAGCATGAGCCAGTATGGGGAACTGCATAATTGACTACACCTCTCAAATTCTTCAGGAACCTGTTTGCAGATGCCACTGACAGTTCATCAATCCTATTCCTTGGAATGACTTGAGCTCTTTGATATGCCTCCACAACCAAACTTTTGATCACGAGACCACCAAAAGAATGGCCTACCAATACACATCCCCATTGTTGACCCAATCTCCAGGGATCACTGCCACAAGAATATAACTTGTGTTAATAAGTTACGAATGTCACCAACTTCTGTAGGTGAAAATTACTTGTACAAAAACTAGAACTCATATAGCTAAATGCCCCTCGCAATGCATCAAGACATACCAGAAGAACTTTGACAATCATTAACTTATTGCAAGTACCTTCATAAGTATTGAAAACTTTTGTGTATGTACAATTTAAGTCAACCTGAATAGAATTCAGAGATAACTGATACTAAGGTTATAGAGCCTCAGATCTGACAACATCAGTGAATAGGAAAATATCTTTCATAAGAATAGAGAAATCTCCATTCTCATGATGAAGAAAAAACAGCAAGGTTAACACTTCCTCAGGAAGCCACAGAAAGAACCAAACCAGGAAAGACAGAACGAACAAAAAGCAAAAAACACACACTGGTATGAACAAAAGTGCCAGACTCACACCTGTTCAGGGACCATCAACAGTAGTATGTATGATAGTGACTTAACTACCACAACTTCCCCACTAACTTCATCAGCTCTCTACAGTGGGTAAAGGCCGGTGACAAGCACCAACCTGTGAACTGAGTCGCTGCTGCAATTCCGGAAGCAATGGGAAGACTCAGCCATACTACTGGCTAGAAACAGACCACAACAACAAGGACAAGACAAAAAACAGACTGACAGAAAGGGAAAAGAAAAACTAGAGGAAAGGACAACAGGGAAAAACTATGAACAAGTGGGCTTACAAGAAGCTCCCCACTTACAAGACCTGAAACAAAATCATTTTGAAAACGCCAAAAGTGGAAATTCCAAAAAGGAATTTTTCTTTAATAGGAAAAGCAGAAAAGCAGAGGAAGGAAGACTAAACCCCTCAAAACAGAGGTAGACCAAGCAATGGTTTGAATTAGAGCAATCTAGTACAAAATAGTATCCAATATAGACACACTGCATTTCTGGGGCAATAATCCAACTTCAAGATTGAAACTATGTCTCAAAGCCACCTCATTGTGTGTATTTGACTTCTTTCCACATGTCCAATTATCAAGCTGAGTTGGGAAACATTCCAACAAAGTAAAGGTACTTAGGATTTTGTGTAGAGAAACCTGAACACAAGGCTTTGTAATAAATCAGATCCAAGGTCAGCGACATCTTGCAAGTTGCCCTCGTTGTTTGACTGTATGGCACAAGAGTCATATGACAAGGCTAAGACACGCACATTTCCATCCAAATCTTCTGGCAGCCAATCTTTAACCCAAAACTCTTGGGCAGAAGTGTGTTGAACCCAAGTATTCTTCCAAGCATCTGTTTCGCCTGGCTTTCGCACACCATGGAAAAACACAATGTCGAAGTCAATGCAGCTCACATTATCTTTACGTGGCCACAGCTGATGCACAAGTTGAACCTGAGGGTAATAAACAACATTATAACATGATTTCCCATATAATGACCACAAGTTACTTATTGCCATTCAATTTAGGAACACTTCTTTTTTCCAAATTCAGAACTCTTGTTTCTTCAAACCCTGACAGATGTAGTAGACTCAGGAAGGTTGATGACAAAAGACTTGAGCCTTCTGCTGTCAATAGGTCGCAACAACTATAGATGACAACACCTTGCGATCTTATGAGTTCACCCAAGCAATGATGACCTTCATAAATACAATTAACAATCATCATCTCTGGATACTTCTCAACTGTGCCAAAGTTGTTTTGCATGGTTCCATAAGTAATAAGCACCATTGTAGCCTTGAAAACACACATGAGAAAATCTCAGAGAACCAAGTGCAATGAATTTAGGCATGCATTTACAATACTCACAGATGCATGGGATGAGCTTGGAGGAGCTTTTGAACGGGAAAACTTGGTTGAAAACATCTTGCAAGATTTTAATTGATTTTTGTTGGTAACTGCTCATGTTGTCATTTTGAAGGAGGAATAGGAATGTCATCAGTCTTCCATAGACATCCTGCAAAAATTGTTCAACCTGTGACATGAAAGCAATTGGTATGCATGACACAAACCATGCTCTTGTTGACCTGCTTGAGAGCCCCCCTCACAAGGATTCAGGTCACTCTGTGCACTTCTACAATATAACATGTCCACCACAGGAACAAAACCATTACTGTTCCCTTTCTATTGAATAAATAAGATAGGGATTCTACATTGTGAGTCTTCCCTGGTGCCCTGTAGTTCATGCACTCTCCAGAGTCAAATTGAATAAAACCAGAGAAAAATATCATGCAATCAATAAGTGGCTATATTATACATAAGGCCTTCAAAGAACTACAGTGAACTCTACAAGACTCTTATCTCAATCACATTGAAACCAAGTTATTCAAACTTGACTCTGTCCTTAAACCTGGTCAATTGAGTAGTCAGAAATACTAATCCTTCATGCCCTAAAGCCTTGAACCCTGATGCATAAGTTGCATCTCATGAAACACTGCAAATCACACATGAAACATCAACCTTATCAAACATACATCAAAAGTACAGAGATTTGAGTGACCATAAAATAAATGTCAAAGATGTAACAAGTAAAACACAGCAGAAACCAAACTCACCTTGTCTCACAGCATATAAGAGCATCTAGTGAAAAGCATGACAAGCATGTGAGGGAAATGTAACAAACTGCTAAGGCAGAGTCTTACCTCAAAAGAGTAAAATCAGCACCGAAGATCTTCAGATGTGTTGAAACCAAAGAAAATGGAGATCTTGAAATGTGTGGAAAGAGAAATCCTTCTGTTATGTTTTGATGTACATGACAACACCACAGCTTCAGAAAGCATGCCAATTTAACTGCCATAACAAAGCAATGAATATCTCTCATATGAATCAAGAAATCTCCGTTCTCATGATTAAGAGAAGGCAAAGCAAGGTTAACACTTCTTCAAGCAGCCACGGAGAATCCCAAAGAAGGAAAGAAAAAACAGAGAACAAAGGACCAAGAAACAAAAAACAAAATAAGACATGAAAGCAGTATGAGCAACAGTACCAGTCCCACACCTGTTCAGGGACCATCAACAGTAGCATGTATGATAGTGACTTCTCTATCACAACTTTCCCAGGCTTCATCAGCTGCCTACAGTAGGTAAAGGCCAGTGAAAACACTAAACTGCATACTGAGTTTCTGCTACAATTCTGGAAGCAACATAAGTACTCAGCCATGCCACTGGCTAGCAACAAGCAATGACACAAGAAGATAAAAAAAGACAGAAAAATACAACAGGATAGACAACACACAGAAAAGGATAGCAGTGAACAACAAAGACCAAGTGCACTTACAATTTTTCCTTATTGAGCAACCCTCTAGTCCTCTTTAACAGAATCTTTAGAGGGTGGCCTTTATTTTTGGAAGGAGGATAAGACTGACCATCTGAGAGACAAAGAACTCTTTACAACTACAAAGCCTCAAAAACCTGTAAAATTGACTATTGGTAACTCCCAACTGAGCAATTGAGATATTGGAATGAACATGAGGCATGTGAATCATTTCAATACCTGCATACAGTGGTTGAGAACAATTGTCAAAGATACACAGGATATACCTTAGGGACTGTGGAAGAATTGACATCCTTCGATTGCTAGGTCCAAAACCAGCATATGCATACATAGTCCTACCCATAGGGTGAGACCAACAAGGGGATGCAACAGGTCCTATCAATAACTTCATTCCAACGTTATGACACAGCAGATCAACAACAGCTCCATAAGCACAAAGGCCTAGTGCGGTTCAAAATAAACTTATGTGAAAGCATCGAAGTTCAACAAGCATGCCATCCTTCCTTCCTTCCTTCTTCAAGTGCCTCTTCACCACCAACAGCAAAATTCCATCATAAACGCCACGGAGAAACAACCCGGTTATCATCTGGTACATACCTTCATCGTTATGCATATGTGAAAGACATTTCCCAAAGCCGCATGCCCTTCCCGTCACTTCAAACGGCCCCAGGTACAACAGTCATCGGGCAGGAGATTCCGTTCATGCATCTGCTCATGAGCAACGAGCCTTCTCCCCACTCGCACCTTCAACCGTCTCAGTTCCTTTTCCCCGGCCGCTCGCCTGCCCAATAAATCACGACAACGCCTCCTCTTCTCACCGCACATTGGTCCTACCCGCGCTTCTCCTCGACGACAACTTCAAAGCTCTGCTGTTCGACTTGCCCTCTTCAACAAGTGCAGCTACCGTCGCACAACGCACTCTCGTTAGCGCGAGCGAGCGCGCTCACACAAAAGCGAGAACAAAAACATCCACAGAAATGTACTGGACACGAAGAGCGCTTTCACTTAATTTGGATGTGACGAAGTTTCATCGTATATTGATTCTTTCGTTCCATTGTTAACGAGAACTTGCTTTTAGTCCTTGGCATTACTTATAGTAAAGGAAGGATGGTCGCATATTCGTGAGGCCAAATATTCGTGACCGTCATCCGTCCCTGTCCTCCCTCTGTCCATTCGTCCGGTCGTCCATGCGGATCGACATCTTGCAAGCTCCCAGGTTGCCGCTTGCATGCCATCCCTCTGCTGAGTCTGACACTGCAGCTTTCTGCCCACCAACAATGGGAAGGAATCTTTTATTACTTAGATGAGGTGCTCTCCTCCTCCTCCTGCTGCTGTTCAAGCTGCGACCGAATCAATACCTTGGCAAAGGGTGTGGAAGAAGAAGGAAGAGGTGGATGTGAATTTTGTGATTTCTTCGCGGGTCCCAAGGAGCAGCTATGATGGAAAGCATGGCAAAAACAACAACATCTTCTCATCGACTGCTGGGACCGAGAGGTTGATGAGGCCGATGCAATCAAGTGGGTAGTGCGTTGCGAACACAAGTAGGCAGAAGGGACAGATTGCCGCTAAAGATCAAGACAATTGTTCACTCCTGGCATATTGTTGTGGGGGCCAGGTGAATTCTCATTTTGTTTTCATTTAGAAAAACTTACAGTTTACATGAAGCGTCTGAATTTATTTTTTTTTAAAACTTTTTAGGAGGGCTGTAATGTAGTAGTATCATCCACACAGCCGTAGTAATGTGTCATAGTGTGAATTGCATACGTGCTCTCGAACATGGGAGTCAACAAATTATTTTTTTTGAAGTTTACTTAGCAACATCATCTCGAACATTCAGAGGTACTATATAATGTTGGTGGAAGGGCAATCAGTTTTTGGACGGGACAAGGCCACTCACTTTATGCCTTTATCCAGCAGATTAGCATAATGGGAGAAAAATAAAATACATCCCCTTAAAGTATTCTCAAAACCAGGGACCTGTTCACTCTATGACTTTACACAAGGAAGGGGTTGTCCCAAGCCCCAAATGGTGGCACCAGCATATATTTAGTTTGCATACGACTCCATTTGTTGGAGGAAGATGTCTCTTCCAGTGTAATTTCTAATTTGTGAGCAAAAGGGGGGGCTGTTTCACCCTAGGTGCTTGCTTGCTTGCTTGCGGTTCTCTATCTCCCAAGTCCCATCCTATTCTTTGCCCCTTTATGCTAAAAGTTGGTAGGCCTGTAGTGATTCAGAATCTGGGAAAACAGGGGAAATCAAGCATATATCTTCAATTTTTTTCTGTTTATGTCTCAACAAGTAGGGTGAGAGTTTGGATAGGTAGTATGTACATATTCACAAATTTTTATGAGTATAAAAGCAAATTGCCATAGGCTGTGGGATTTGAGAACTCAGGTCTATAGGGGCCAAACACCCATCACACACAGTTTACACACTTTGGTGTGTCTTGCTAATGATATTATCTATACTAAAGTTTTCAAAAATCCAGAGGTAAATATATTAATTATTTGGCAACCATTTGCTGAATCCATTCACGGAGTATGATATATATGTTCAAGTTCCCGATAATGTTTTCCTTAAACTTTAACTGTGAGCTCCCCTGACTTTGCTTGGTACGTGAACGGAACCATACGGGTTGTGACTGACGTAATGGTACCCGGTTTTCGGCAAGAATAGAGTGAGGTTGTCGCAGCTTTTCGCTTCGTATACCGATCAATGAGTTGTGGAATCCACAAATCTGAAATTGAGCATTTCATTTGGTTTTCCCAGGTTCGGTTCATCTTTGGTAGGGGAGGTGAGACAATTAAGAGTTTTCAAAGTCGTTCTGGGGTCCGCACTCAGGTATGTCGCAGACACTATATACATTATGCACTGTAATTTTGTTTCGTTCCATTTCTTTGCATGCACTCAGAGATTGGATTTTCTTTGTTCAATTGAATGCCCATCAAACTGTACTATCATCCAAGCAGTTCTGTTTCCTACTAATTAAAACTTGAAACAAACATAAACAAAAAAAAAATCCTAAGAAATAGAAAAAAAGAATGGAAACAATTGAAACAAGGAAAAAGAAATACAGGAAAATTTTAAGAGACAAAAAAATTACGAAAAAGAAGAAACCAAAAAAAACGGAGAAATTTTAAGAATAAATAAATAAAAATATTGAAGAAAAAGCTTGCTTGAAAAAGAATGTAGTGTGTCTTCTTTCTCCAAACTTCAAACTTCCATCGAAATAATCAAAAATACAAAAGTGAAAAGCAAACACTTTTTTTTTTATATACAAAAGAATAATAAAAACAAAAACCACATGAAAATAAAAAATAAAAAAAGTTTAAGTTTAGCTCTAGATCATTCAGAGCTTTGCGAACTTTCCATTAATCTTAAATCATTTGTGTAACCTTGAC